>WNFJ01626938.1_pt1 | contig 88931 bp, 75 predicted proteins | sample 5400461 | NCBI WGS metagenome assembly WNFJ01 (sample SAMN13153349, study PRJNA577476) | soil metagenome | isolation source: 115 cm saprolite on Douglas fir-dominated hillslope | place: USA:California | collected 2013-09-17
ACACTCTCCGCCGGTTCGATCATACTCGCAACCCGCGCCAGTTTTCATCACCTTTGGTGGCGCGCAGCGCCATCCCAGACTCCCTGCCGGTCGCGGCTCAGTTACGCTGGTGGTAGTGTTCCATTTAATTGAGAAGAAAATTTCCCAGCGTGTAGCGGAGCATGTTCGCTCGCAGTATGGCGTTGAGACTGGCGCTGCTTTGGAGCAGCCCAAGCAGTCCTCCTTCGGCGAACTGGCCATCTCGGCGCCGTTTCAACTGGCGCGTCAGTTAAAGAAGCCGCCCAAAGCGATCGCCGCGGAAATCGTGGCCGCCCTCGGCCCGATCGACGGAGTCACCGCCCTTGAAGTGGCCGGCAACGGATACATCAACGTCCGGCTGGATCGGGGCGCTTACGGCCAAGGTGTGCTGCACGGAACCGGCGAGGCTCGCGAAACCACGCCGGGAAAAATCATCGTCGAGCACACCAACATCAATCCCAACAAAGCCGCCCACATCGGCCACCTGCGCAATGCGATTCTCGGCGACACGTTCGTGCGCATGTTGCGCAGCGGCGGCCGCAACGTCGAAGTGCAGAATTATATCGACAACACCGGTGTGCAAGTGGCCGACGTGGTCGTGGGATTCCATTACATGGAGAAAAAATCGGCCGCCGATGTCGAAAAGCTCCTGAACGATCCCAGCGTGCGCTTCGACTACTATTGCTGGGACCTCTACGCCCGGATCTCCAAGCATTTCGACGAGCACCCCGAGGATCTCAATTGGCGCAGCGAAACGCTGCACGCCATGGAACACCACACCGGCGGCCTGGTCCATCTCGCCGCTACCATCGCCGACGCGATTGTCGATTACCACTTGAAGACGATGGGCCGCTTCGGCGTCCAATACGACGTCCTGCCGCGCGAAAGCGAAATCCTGCAACTCAAGTTTTGGGAGACGGCCTTCGAGCAGCTCAAACAACGCAAGGCGATCTATCTCGAGACGGAAGGAAAGAACAAAGGCTGCTGGGTGATGCCGGCCAGTGCATTCAAGGAACAGACGCACGAGGACACCGAAGACAGCAAGGTGATCGTGCGCTCCAACAACACGGTCACTTATGTTGGCAAGGACATCGCCTATCAGCTCTGGAAGTTTGGACTGCTGGGCAAGGATTTCTATTACAGGCCGTGGAAAGAGTACGGCGGCCACACCGTTTACGTCAGCACTGCCGAGCCGCAGCCGGCCGGCGTTCCTCAGTTCGGACGCGCCAATCTGGTCTACAACGTGATCGACACGCGGCAATCCTACCTGCAGGACGTGGTCATCGCCGGGCTTCGCGCGCTCGGCTACAACCAGCAGGCGGATCGCTCCATTCACTTCTCCTACGAAGTGGTGGCGCTCTCGCCGCGCACCTGTGTCGAGCTTGGCCTGGAGCTTTCCGAAGAGGACAAGAAGCGGCCGCACGTGGAAATGTCCGGGCGCAAGGGCCTCGGCGTCAAAGTGGACGATCTGATCGACATGCTGATCGCGAAAGCGCTCGAAGAAGTGGACTCGCGCCATTCGGAAGCGCCCGCGGCCGAACGCCGCGAGGTGGCGACCCGGATCGCCATCGGCGCGCTGCGCTTTTTCATGCTGAAGTACACGCGCAATTCAGTGATCGCTTTCGATTTTCAGGAAGCGCTCAGCTTCGAGGGCGAGACCGGACCTTACGTGCAATACACCGCAGTGCGCGCGCGCAACATCCTGCGCAAGCTGGCCGAGCGTGGCGAGACGCTGCCCGACTTCGCGCGCGAACTGGATGAAACCGCGATGAAGCGCCAGCTTGCCGCCGAAGATTTTTGGCAATTGCTGCTGATCGCATCCAGGGCGGATTCGGCGGTCGAACGAGCGGTCGCTTCCGGTGAGCCCGCTCACGTGGCCAAGTACGCGTTTCAACTGGCGCAGGCGTTCAACAACTTCTATCACGGCTATCCGGTCTTGACCGAAGAGAACCGCGAGAAGCGTACCTTCCTGCTGTGGATGACGGACTACTTCCGCGCGCAACTGGAGCGGACGCTGGGAGTGCTGGGCATCCAGGTGCCTGAGTACATGTGACGCTCAAGTGGCCGAAAACCACCACCAATGGCTTTCCACGGCCATGCCGATCGATTGTTAAGCTCTTCAGTTACAAAAAGTTAACCGATGGTAATTGAGATGCAACATGGACAAATCTTAAGGGGTCTTAAGACTATGAACTCGCGACCAAAATGGATTCTTGCTTCGCTCATTGCTTTCTCGATCGGCCTGCCGTTGTTCGCGCAGGATCCCACTCCGCCGAGTCCCGCGCCGTCCGGCGGATGGCGCAGGTTTGAACCATCCGACGCCGCGCCGCCAGCGGACGCAGCTCAGCCGCCCGCGCGACGCCAGGCGCCTCCGCCCGAATATCGCGATCAAGCTCCTCCGCCGCCCTCCTCTCGGCAGCTCACTGTTCCCGCCGGAACCTGGATCTCCATCCGCGTGAACGAGCCGCTCTCGAGCGATCATAATCAGACGGGCGATATGTTCGTCGCCACTCTGGCGCAACCGATTGTCGCAGACGGCCGCATCATTGCGCGCCGCGGCCAGACCGTGACCGGCGTGGTTTCCGAAGCCAAGAAAGCGGGCCGGGTGCAGGGAACGTCGCGGCTCGGCTTGGAGCTCACCGAGATTGGTCTCGCAAACGGACGGCAGGTTCAGGTCAAGACCCGGCTGACTGAGCGCCACGGCGAAACATCCTACGGGCGTGACGCCGTCGGCATCGGCGCCACGGTTGGGACGGGTGCGGCCATCGGCGCGGCAGTGAATGGCGGAGTTGGCGCGGGTGTGGGCGCGGCAGCCGGAGTGGTTGCATCCACCATCGGCGTACTGCTGACGCGCGGCAGGGCTACGGCGGTCTATCCGGAACAGCCGCTCACTTTCCGGCTGGAGTCAGCGATCACCGTGGACGGTTATGACGAAGCGTTCCAGTACGCCTCGCAGCAGGACTACGACAGCCGAACCGTTCGCCGCGCGCCTCCGCGCTATGCGTATCCTCCGCCCCCGCCCTACTATGGTCCGTACTACGGCGGCTGGTTCTCGCCTTACTACGGATACGGGTTCGGTCCGAATTTTTATTTCTCGTACCGCCGCGGATTCCGTCGCTGGTGATTGCGTGTCCCCTCGCTGACGCTCAGGGTTACCCGTGAGCCGTGGCCGGTGGCCGGTAACCCCAAGCGTCAGCGCGGGGACAATGCGGGCACCTGCGGTTTCAAGCTATTCGGTCGCGTTCCGACCTTCCCGCGGAATCGGCTTCGGCATCGGTATCCGCGGAATCATCTGCTCGCGGTTGGCCGTGAGATAAACAAATGTCGCCATGATCGCCGAGCCTTGCATCAAATCGCCTGGCTGCACGCGGTCGTACACGTCCATATTCGAGTGATGCGTGCGCGTGCCGTACTCCATCGGATCCTGCATAAAGCCGAAACCCGGCAATCCGACGTAATCGAAGGAAGTGTGATCGGTTCCGCCGGGCCGGCGCGCGGTGAGCGCGGTGGTTCCCGATACGGTGGTCGCGCTCAAATCGTGGAACGGCTTCAGCCACTCTTCGAAGATCGGCCGCACCTGATCGTTACCTTGCACGCTGATGCCGCGAAAACGCCCGGTACCCGTGTCGTCGTTGAAGTACGCGTCCAGCTTGTAGTATTCCGGCTTCGGCTGCATCGTCTCGCGATCGGCGAAGTGCTGTTTGACGTAGGCTTGCGAGCCCAGCAGTCCTTCCTCCTCGCCGCCCCATAAAGCGATGCGCACCGTTCGATCCATCTTGAGACCAAGCGTCTTGAGAATTCGGACAGCCTCGATCGCTACCGAAGATCCAGTGGCATTGTCTGTCGCGCCCGTCCCGCCGTGCCAGGAATCCAGATGCGCGCCGAGCATCACGATCTCGTCCTTCTTCCGTCCGCCTTCGATCTCTCCGATCACGTTGAACGAATCCGTGGGCGAATCGATAAACCGCGCCTGGATGTCGAACTCAAGCTTCACCGGGATGTTGTGCTGCATCAAGCGCACGATGCGGTTGTAATGCTCCGGTGTCACGGCGACCATCGGCGGCGGGACCGGATCTTTCACGTCGCGCGATCCGCCGGACGAAGCGAAAACGGTGCCGCCGTCGCCGTTGTAACCATATTGCAGGACCACCAACGCGCCTTCGTCCTTCAGAAATTGATTCATCTTCTTGCGGAACTGCGTCGCGCGCTCGCGCTCCTCAGGCGTCTGCGGTGCGGGACCGGCGGTAGGCCGGAATGGATTGGCCAGGCGCGATGGATCATCCACGTGCGATCTCGTCGCGAGCTCCGCCTCCGTCAGCCGGTGGCCCAGCGGCTCCATGACCATGTTCACCTGCTTCATCGCCATGTTGAGCACCACTTTGCCCTTGAGCTTGCCCTTGAATTTAGCAAGATCGGCGTCGGTCGTCATCGGCGCGTAGATCGCCTCGCCCTGAACCGCGCCATCGGTGCCAGGCGTCCAGGCCAGCGGAAAACCAATCAGCGGCGAGTATTGCGGCTCAATCATGTGCCCGGCGTAGCGCGTGTAAGTCCAGCTTCGTCCGAACGCCCACCGTTCCTCGTGCACGTTGGTCAGCCCATATTCCCTGAGCCGCTTCATGACCCACTCGCCCGCCGCCACATATCCCGGCGAGTTCGTTAGCCGCGGACCATGCACGTCAGTCAGGTAAAACTCGTGTTCCATCACTTTCGAGTCTTCGAACGCTTCCGCCTTGATGCGGTGAACTATCGAGAGATCCACGGCTTCTTCCGAATAAACGTAGATCGCGGAGAACAAGAGGACCCCGGCGAGTCCCACGGGCACCTTGTAGGATTTCATACTGTAACGCTCCATATCTATTGAGATTAAACCACATACGTCATCTGGGGCACGCAAGTCGGATGGTATTAGGTCTCCTCCTAGCCCAGGACTAAGGTTTTAGTACGATTGACCCAATTCGTACCACAGTGTACAAATTAGCTCAAGGGTACCACTGTGACACATGCGAAAGTATCTCTAAGGCCATGGCAACCGCATCGAGTCTGGCGGAACCGGACTAACGCGGAGCAACGTAGAACCATCACGGTCAATCCGTGTATCGAAACCTTCCCGCCCGGATGCCAGATAACGCTTTTCGAAGCATGCGACGAGGATGTCGGCAGCACGAAGAACGGGAAGATTGAAGTGGGAACGAAGGGCGACTCAGTGGCCCTCGTGATTCAGCCCGGCAACGCGGTCTTCGTCCACTTCGATCAAGGAAAGTCGACCGTGACGTCCGTCCTGGCGGATGTATCGCAAGAACCGTGAGAACCAAATCTTGGCCGCGGATGAACGCAGATGAACGCGGATCGGTTTGTCTTATCTGCGTTCATCCGCGTTCATCCGGGGCCTAAAATCCGAATCGCAACTGAAAATCGATCTTCCGGTTATAAGTGCTCGCGCCGCCCATCGGCCCAAACCCGCCCGCCAAGCTCAGCGACTGCCCAAAGTAGGGCGATGACAAATCGCCAACCGGATTCCCGAAGTTAGCGTGATTCAGTACGTTCGACGCGCTGGCGCTCAGCGTGATGTTGTACTTCTTGGCGGCGCCTCCGGGGCCCGGTCCGCCCATCATGATCAGCATGGGTCCGCCGCCGCCACGTTCGCCGCCGCCAACGGGTCCGCCGGCGGTTTTCATCTGTACATTTCCCCCAGGTCCACCCGGGCCCGAGACAGTCTCGCCCCGGTTACCGAACGCCCAAGTACGCGCGATGCGAGCCTGCAAGCTCACAACCCCCGGGCCGCGCCCGAAGTTGCGCCCGATGGCTGGTGTCCCAGGCGCGGGAAGCAGGTTGAAGCAGCCGAAGCCGCCGGCGTAAACCAGATTGGCCGAGTGGCAGTCCGATGCCGCGACTCCTGGAACCAGAGCCGGACGCTCGCTCGTTGCGCCGTCGCCATTGGTATCGCGCCCTGTCGTGATGTTATACGGACTGCCGCTCGATGCCATCAGAAACGGGCTGATGCTGATTTTCCACGGCAGCGGCAGGTTGGTCCCCACCACAACGCGGTGGCGCACGTCGCCGAACGACGACGGTCCCCATTCGGCGCGCACGTTGTACGGATCGGCGGGAACGCCGGAGTCGTCCCTGCCATAGGACAGCCCGTAGAATCCAAACAGGAACAGCTTCTTGTAATTCACGTTCGGGCTGAAAACGAGCTGATGGATGCGGCTGAATCCGGTGCTTTCAGTCAATTCGCGCAATTGCCGGTCGCCAAACGGATAGGCACCGAAGATCGGCGCGTTGATGTTGCGCAAGCGCTGCTGATGCGCGCCCCGATTCTCGATGAACTGCGCGCTGAATCGCACATACTTGTTGATCTGCCGATCGAGCCCCGCGCTCAACTGGTAGGTCCGCGGCGCGCGAATGTTGTTATACAGAATCTGCAACTGTTGCGGCTGTTGCCCGCTCGCCAGAGTCGCCGGCGAAGGAATGCTGGGAAAGAAATCCGGGTTCAGGATGAAATAGGACTGCTGCGTGATGCCGTTGAAGCGATCCGATGACAGCGTGAGCGAATCCGAGATACGGTCATAGAAGATGCCGCCGCCTGCGCGCAGCACGGTCTTGGCGGGCTTCGCTGCCGTTCCGCCGATGCCCCACGCGATGCCCATGCGCGGCGCCCAATCTCCGAAATCGTGAATGTTGGTCTGCGTTTCATAACGCAGGCCGTAGCTGATGGTTAGATTCGGACGCGCGCGCCAATCGTTGTTGACGAACATCCCCACATCGAACTGGCTGACCGCGGTGGCCGGCACGCCCGCGCTCAGATTGAACTGCGACGCGCCTCCGCCAAGCAAACGGATGGCCGGTCCGGCCAGGCCCATTTGCTGGAATAGCAGCGTCCGGCGATAACGTTCCAGCGCGGTCAGGTCGAGCGAAGTTCCCGGGATGGGTTGATTATTGGCGTCCAACTGCGGTCCGGTACCGCCAAAGAAAACATAAGAGCCGCCGAAGTTGTTGACGGAAGTATCGTCGATGAAGGACTGCCGCAGCCGTCCGCCCCAGCGCAGCACCTGCGTACCGTGCGTATACGTGGTTGTGTTGGTCAGCTCCCAGGCGCTGCGCGTGTTGCCGGAGTTGCCGATCTGCGCGCCGCCGCCCGTGAACGCGCCTTGGACGCTGATCGACGCTACGGTGTTGTCGCCGGTATTTGCGAGAGCCGAACGCAGATACTGAAACCGCGTTTCATTAATCGCCTTGGGGCTCAGAACGGCGGTCTCGGTCAACTGAACGGCATTTTCTGAACTCGTCGAGTCGTAGGCGCGCGTCGGGAGGCTAAAGCCGCCGATGCCATTCTTGTCGGATGAGTTGCTGGAGTGTTGATAGCGCAGCACCAGCGTGTTGCTGGAGTTGATGGTGTAGTCGATGCGTGGACTCAGATTGGTGTAGATCCGCGGCGTCACCACGGCCTGGTTCACGCTTACAGGATTCAGATTGCTATCCAGCGTTGTGGCCAGGATGAAGGCATTCTCGTCGATGCTGCGCCGCTCCAGATTGAATCCATAGGAAGCCTTGTTTGCCTTGATAGGGCCGCTCACATTGAAACCGAAAAACTTCTGCTCGTACGGCGGCCGTGTGGACTGCGCCAGCAGAGGGCTGCGCGAGTTGAAAATCTCTTTGTTGAACTGGCCGAAGACCTGCCCGCGGATCTTGTCCGACCCGGGCTTGGTCAGGATCTCGATGCGGCCAAACCCCGGCCGGTCGTACTCGGCGGAAAACGGATTGGAATTGATGCGCACCTCGCGAATGGATGACTTGGGCGGCATGTTCCCGCCGGTGAATCCATCGATGTAAATCTGCCCGCCATTGGGCCCCGCGCCCGGCCCCGCCATGGCTTGCAGCTCCTGCAGTAGCTCGTCCGGATCGTCGGAGAGCGCCGCCAGTTCCTTCTCACGTAACACCAGCGACGTTCCGTTGGATGTCGGATCGGTGCCGACACGGTTGGCTTCATCCTCGACATTCACCACTTGCGTTTCGGCTTCGATCACCAGTTGAGCGTCGAACTGGATCGGGCTGGAGATATCGACATCGCTCTTCTGTGTCACACTGAAGCCCTTGCCGATCACGCGCACCGTGTACTTGCCCTTCGGAAGCGTCGTGAAGGAGTAGCGGCCAAGATTGTCCGTCTTGGTGCGCTGCTCGCCGCCCGGGCCGAGGAGTTGCACGATGGCATCCGGCACCGACGCGCCGGACGGATCGGTAATCACGCCCTTCAAACTTGGTGGTGTCTGAGCTATCAACGACACCGCAAGCAAAACGAGAACCGTGGCGCACGCACTCATGCGTGCCGCGTTCACACTCGTGTGAACGCATGGTTTTTCTTTCGTAATCTTCATGGAGTTATCCCGGGAATGTTTAAATTATCCAGCCCTGAGGCCAGACCACTGAGCGAAGGCGCCGCGACGCCAGCGCCTTGCGCGCGTGCACCGCCCGCCGCAGCCATGGTCGCCATTCGGATCAGCATGTCGGCGTTTGCAAGCAGCGTGATCGCGGTGATCTCGTCCGCCTTTGCGCCTTTGGTGCTCGAAACCACAATTGTTTGGCCAGGCTTCAAATCTTCCAACTTCGCCGCCGGCATGCGCTCGATCATCTGCGCCAGGTCGGGCGGGGAACCGCCAGGACGCATCACCATCATTGGGCCGCCGCCGGGTCCAGCACCTGGAGCTCCGCCGGGTCCGGGACCAATCACCTTGACGCTAGGCCCTGGACCAGGCTGCGCCCCGCCAGGCCCTGGGGCGGCACCGCCTGGCTGTCCCCCCGCCAGCATCCCGCCGAAGTTGGGCATCTGCTTCAACTGCGAGTCGGCCGTCAACTTGATCACAAGCGGCTTATTGGTGCCCAGCTCCTTCACCGTGATCTCCTTGGCGTCCACATTCACAGCGGTGATGGAACCGGCCTTGGTCAGGAAGGTGCCGAACACGACGTCTTCGGCCGTAGCTTTCAAGCCGTCCTCACTCTTCTGCCCGCGAGTTCGCAACTGGTCGCCCACGCTGACCTCGGCCAGCTTGCTTGGCTTTGCCTCGGCGAACTTCACCGAATCGGGCGCGTAGCGCCGATACGTTGTCTTATCGTTCACGGTCACGCTCGCCCGCTGCTCGCCCGTCAGCGAGCGCATCTTCAAGCTGATTTCGTTGCCGTTCTTAGCTGCTACTACACCCGAAATGCCTCGTTTGTTCCAATCCGCGCGATCGGCTTCGTTCCGCTTCGTGATGTCGACGGCCGACATGTCCACGATGCGGCGAATCACGGCCGCGTCCGGCATCAACACCACCAGCACCCGGTCGCCGACGGCGAGGTCTGAAGCTTTCATGGGCTGCGCCGTCTTCAGGTCCTTCGCGCCCGGCTCCACGCGCTCCACCACGGTGTCGGAAGTCAGCTTGGCGGAGATTGCGGCTGCATTGTCGGGCTTGACGACCACTTCGGCTGTGTCCACCTTGATCTCAGTGACTGTGCCGACGAAACGGGCCGGCGCCGGCGTCTGGGCCATCGCGGCGCCGAACACAGTTAAGGCTAGAACTACAATTCGGTCCATGTAAGAAGAATAGACGAAAGAACTTGCCCGATGTAACCCCATAGTTTTGTAAAACATTGTGGGCGCGCGTTTTGGCGCTCCGCTAAACTACTGATGTGGCCACCCGGGTGCTCTTCCTGTGCATCGGAAACTCCTGCCGCAGCCAAATGGCCGAAGGCTTCGCGCGCGCTTACGGTGCCGACGTGATCCAGCCGCTGAGCGCAGGCCTCGCGCCGGCGATTTCGGTTGCGCCGCTCACTCGCACCGTGATGCTCGAAAAGAACATCGATATCGGCGAAGCATTCCCCAAAGGCGTAGACGCGGTGATCCGCAACGGCGTGGACCTGATCGTCAATATGTCCGGCCACAAGCTTCCCGCCAAAACGGGCGCGCCTGTCGAAGACTGGACCGTGCGCGACCCGATCGGCGAAAGCGAAGAAGTATACCGCGAGGTGCGCGATCAGATCGAGCAGCGCGTCATGCGCCTGATTCTCGGGATGCGCGCGAGCGAGGCGCAGCCGGGCGCTCCGCAGGTTGACACTCCCCGCCGCCGTCCTCGACAATAGAAGCGTCCCACCCATCCTGCGGATGTGGCGGAATTGGCAGACGCGCTAGATTCAGGTTCTAGTTCTCGCAAGGGAGTGAAGGTTCAAGTCCTTTCATCCGCACCAAAGACTTGCAAGGCTTCCATTCCAGTCGCGCCCGAGTAGCCGGGATGTCATGAGACGGCGCGCCTTGCTCACTTGAGCTCGGCAAAACCGGCGTCTTGCGCTATGTTAGAGATAGAAAGTTCTTTGTGGTTACGCCGAACGACACTCTTCCGCCGTCTCTGGACGAGATCAAGTCCCGCCTCACGCCCTTTTGCCAGCGTCATGGCGTTGCCAGGCTGGAAGTGTTCGGCTCCCTCGCGCGCGGCGACCCGCATCGCGGCAGCGATATCGACCTGTTGGTCACATTCCGGCCCGAAGTCCATCTCGGGTGGGATTTTTTTGAGCTTCACAAGGAGATCGAGGACGTCCTCGGTTGCGAGGTCGATCTGCTCACGCGCCGTTCGGTCGAGCAGGACGAGATCGCGATCCGCCGTCGCTCGATTCTTGAATCCACCCGTGAAGTCTATCCCGCCTAGGCAGGCTACGTACCTTCTGGACATCTTCCGGTCGGTGAAGTCGATTCAGAGCTACAGGCTTGATTCCACGGCTAGTTTTCTTTATGGTTTTGTCCCACGAACTCGGCTCGGGCTACCCCTCTCAATAGAAAACGACGAACTCGTCGTCCGCCGCAGCCACGGCAGCACCGAAGCTCCACGTCGGCACTCCTGCCGCTGTTCCCTTTTCGCCGAGCGGTTGTCCCACGCGGTCGTAGCGTTGGTAAGCAAGCGAGCCGCCTTTCTGCCAAGCGGTTCCTTCGGTCCAGACGAGCAGTACTTCGCCCTTTTGGTTCACGGCCAAGCGCGGGTGTTTTCTGCCTTTTCCTTCGCCGGGAGCGGGAACCGGTTGAGTCTTTCCCTCCGCACCTCGATCCAAACGAGCCCAGTAAACTTGCCCGCCGGTTTCCCACGCTCCGACGACCACGTTCCCGTTTTCGGCGAAATCCATGCTGCTCATCGGACAGGCGTTCACGTCCCAACTGTGTAGCAAGCGTCCTTCAAAACCGCCGCCCTTCGCCTGAGACGTCAGCAGATAAATGTCGCGGTGCACGGAATTCGTCGCGGATCGGTAGAGCAGATAAACGTTATTCTGCCGGTCTGCAAAAATCTTCATCCCGCAACAACCGCACGCTCCGGTCTCCTGCGGCCATGCGCCCTCTTCATTTGCAAAGGAGCGGCCGTTATCGGCGGATTTTGCGATCCACACCCGCCTGCGAGCTTCACCTTCCTTGCCTGTGCCGGACCCTTCGGACTCCCCTATGCCGTGCCACGCGACGTAAACCGCACCGGCGTGGTTAGCCGCGACGGAACCTCCGCCGTCGAGCCCGAAGGAGTGAAGCATCAGATTGCGCTGTGGCTCAAACGCGCTGTGCGATTCATTCAGCCGGGCATAGAGCATCGGCATTCCGTGCTTACCCGAATCCGGGTTGAGAGGTCCTTCGGGTTTGGCCTGCATGGATCCGTTCCACGCAATGTGAACGAGGCCGCGATTACCGGCGGCGAGCTGCGCGCCGCGAATCGTGCCCGCTGCAACTGCGCTCCCTGGCTGGCTATTGACCCTGAGCGCATTCGAGAAGCTCTTACCGAAATCGGCTGACCGAACGTAGTCCAGATCGCCCTTGTGTGCGTCCCCTGTGTAATAAACCAGGTGAAGAGTTCCCTGGTCGTCTAGAGCGAGCTGCGGCTGGATGGCGCTCTCGGGGAGCCGCCTGATTTGAACGCGCTCCCCACGATTTATTCTCTTCTCTGCGCCGAATCCCGCGATCGCCGTAGCGCAGGCAAGTGCGGCTTGTCTCCTGGTCATCATACCGACGCTCTGATTTTACCAAGCTGGTTCACCGCATAGGTGAATGCAGATGAACGGCGTGGCGCACGCAAGAATGCGTGCGCTACGAGCGCATCGAGCATTCCTACAGACGGATACGATAGGGTCTGAGTTAGACCTGTCGCCTCAACTTGCGCTAGAATCTACCAGAGGGTTGTACTCGCCACTGACCGGCGGGTAGGGGAAGGATGCGGCCACGCTGCTCTAAGATAGTCTGGCTGTTTGTCACGGCACTATCGCTGCCCGCGCAGGATCCCCGTGCCACCATCACCGGCCAGGTCGTCGACACTTCCGGCGCCTCCATCCCCGGCGCCAAAGTCCGCGCCGTGCAACGCTCCACCAACCAGGCCACCGAGGCCGTCACGAATCGTGAAGGCTACTACTCTCTCCCCTACCTTGCGCCCAGCACTTACGATATTGAAGTCACCGCCGAAGGCTTTAACCGGCTGCGCCGCGAAAACATCTCGCTCATGGTCGCCGAAAAACTGAACCTTCCGCTGAAGCTCGAAGTCGGCAATGTCAGCAATGAAATCACGGTCCGGGCCGACATAGACGCCCTGCAAACCGCCGACGCCTCGGGCGGCCTCAATTTCGACTCGCTGCAGACCTCCGAGTATCCGCTCAACGGGCGCCAGGTTTACATGTTGATGGACCTTGCCCCGGGCGTTCTCTTTACACAGGAGCAATTCGGCGTGAGCGGATTTTCGGGCACTCGCGGCTGGGACGTGAATGGTTCCTATGTCATGAATGGCGGAGTCCAGGGAACTAACAGCTTCAGCCTCAACGGGGCTCCGATAAGCCTTACCGGCTCGTGGCAGGTTGCGCCCAACGCCGACGCTATCCAGGAATTCAAGGTGCAGACCAACACCTACGACGCGCAGATCGCGCGCACCGGCGGTGGCAGTGTCAACACCACCATAAAATCCGGCTCCAACGCCTGGCGCGGCACTCTGTTTGAATACATACGCAACTCCGTTCTCGACGCCAACTACACCCAGAACAACATGATCGGCCTTCCGCGCGGCAAGCACATCACCAATCAGTTCGGCGGCACGCTTGGCGGCGCAATCCGCAAAGACAAAGACTTCATCTTCTTGAGTTTCGAAGGCTTTCGCGAGCGCGTTCCGTTTCCCGTTGTCGTCAACCTGCCGCCCCTGGATCTCCGGGACGGCCAGCACTTCACCAAGTACAAGTGGAACATCTACGATCCGCTCACCGGTCACGTCTGCGTGGACAAGGTCGACGTTTCCGGCACGTGCGCCAGCACCTTCATCCGCAATCCATTTCCACAGAATGCGATTCCCGACAGCCGCATCAGCCAGGTCGGCAGAAACATCCTCGCCATGTATCCCGACCCGAACATCGCCGGCCTCACGCAGAACTATATCCCGGCCGACAACATCGGCAAGTATCGATACGACCAGCCCATGGGCCGCTGGGATCGCGTTCTCGGCGACCAGGACCGCATCTACACCCTCTTCACGTTCCAGCACGGTTACGAGTTTCGCAATCAAAGCGGCTTTACCGGCCCCGCTGAATCCGGCAACCTCTATTCAGAGCGAACCAACTTCAACGTCATCGCGAGTTGGACGCGCATTTTATCTTCGTCGGCCATCTTCGATCTGCGTGCGTCCTTCGGACGTTTCACTTCGTACTTCCCGGACGCACTCATCTACTCCGGCTTCTCGGCCAAGAAGCTGGGGATGAATCTGCCAAGCACTCCCAACAGCATCGGCGACTTTCCGCCTCGCGTCACAATCGACCAGTTCTATGATCTTTTTGGAAACGGCGGCAACATGTTCACCTGGGGCACGGACAATCAATGGAACATCGCGCCCAGCTTTACCATGACGCGCGGCACCAAGACCATCAAGATGGGCCTCGACTTGGTTTACGCTATGCGCGGCAGCGGCAGCATCGGGCAGGCCAATGGGCAGCTCGGCTTCAATCGCGGAATGACCCAGCACTATCCACTGCGCGCCGGCAACAGTTCGGACGGCGCGGGCATTGCCGACCTTTTGCTGGGGCTACCTGGCTCCGGCTTCATCGACTGGAACGACACTTACTATCGCACTTGGCCGTATGTCGGTATCTACATTCAGAATGACTGGAAGGTTCGCCGCAACCTCACGCTGAATCTTGGCCTCCGTTACGATGTGCAGTTCCCCTTCGTCGAGCGCTGGGACCGCGTGAACAACGGCTTTGACTTCACCGCCAAGAATCCGGTCAGCGATCAGGTGCGGGCCGTGTGGACCGCTTACCAGGCCGCTTACAACGCCAACGCGTCGAACAAATTCCCTTATCCCGCGCCGCCCGCGGACCTCCTCGGCGGCAAGACCTTCGTTCAGCCCGGCGGACCGCGCCGCACCTACGACACCGATTGGAGCAACATCCAGCCGCGCATCGGTATCGCCTGGGTTTTCGCGCGCAACACCGTATTGCGTACCGGGTTCGGAATGTTCCACCGTACCGCCACGCAGGGTAATTACACCGACGGTTTCAGCCAGCAGACTCCGTACACCAACTCCTTGACTGGTGGTTTGTTGCCCAGCGCTGGTCTCACAGGTCCGTACTCGCTCGAAAATCCATTTCCGGACGGCATCATCCAGCCTTCCGGCCGAGCGCTCGGATTACTCACCAACATCGGCCGCGGCGTCTCCTTTGACGGCCAGCGGCGTCCCATCCCGACCACGTATCAGTATTCGTTTGGAATACAGCGCAACCTGCCGTGGAAGGTGCTGCTGGATGCCTCTTACGTCGGCAGTGTCACGAATCATGACGCCATGGCCTACGATTCGGACTACATCCCGATGAGCCTCTTCCTCCAAGGCCAGGCCAACAACAATTTTCTCGATCGCCTCGTGTCAAACCCGTTCTACGGTATTCTGCCGCGCAGTTCGACATTCGGCGCCGCACCCACCATTGCCGCCCGCGATCTCTATCGTCCTTATCCGCTTTTCAACGGCATCACCGAAAGCACCAATCCCTGGTCGCATTACCGCTATGACGGATTTCAGTTGCGGGCTGAAAAGCGCTTCACCGGCGATCGCAGCCGTTCCGGCGCTCTGACTATTATCTTCTCCTACACTTTCTCCAAGACCTTCGAAGCCAATCATCGCCTCAACAGTTGGGACGCCACCGAACCGCCCATTCACGAGATCTCCAACTACGACAAGCCCCAGAATATTGCGTTCCACGGTGTTTGGGACATTCCGTTTGGCAAGGGCCGCCGCTGGTACAGGGAGCACAACAAGGCCGTCGGCGAGTTCGTGGACGGCTGGACCCTAAACTGGATCTACCGCTTCACATCCGGCGTGCCGGTGAACAAAATGGACGTTGTGTATCTCTGCGACACCTACCTCACCGACAACCAGACTCACGATCACTGGTTCAATAACGATCGAACCTGCTACAAGAGCCGGCCCAACTACACGCTGCGTGTCGCCGAGGACCGCTTCCCCAATCTTCGCCAAATGGACAACCCGAGCTTGAACATCGCCGCGAGCAAAACATTCATGCTGACCGAGCGCTGGAAGTTCAACCTGCGCGGCGAGGCGTTCAACGTAACCAACACGCCGCTCTACGGTGGTCCAGATACGGGCTTCCAAAACGTCCGCTTCGGCATGCTGCCAGTCGGCCAGCAGAATTTTCCACGATTAGTGCAAGTGTCCGGAAAGCTGATGTTTTAACCGAGCCGCTATTCTAACCGAGCCGCGACCGGAAGGGAGCGCTACCACCAAGCTCCGCCGGATGCTCCACCCAATAATCCGGCTCCCACCTCGCCAGCTCTTCGCGCGTCCCGTATCCCCACAGCACCGCGCAGGTCTTGACTCCCGCGCGGTGTCCGGCTTCCATATCGGCCGGCGCATCGCCCACCAGCAAGCACTCCGCGGGACTCGCACCGAACACCTTCAGCGACGCGAAAATTACGTCCGGCTCGGGCTTGGCGGGGAACCCGTCGGTTCCCTGCACGTGATCGAAATAGGGAAGCAGTCCGAACATTTCAAGCACTGCCCGCGTCGTGGGCGTACCCTTTGTCGTCGCCGTCGATTTCCTGCCGGGCAGCGCCGCCAGCGCCTCCGCAACGCCCGGATAAGTGCGCGTCAAGCAGTGATTTCGAGCGAGATAGATACGGCGGTAATCGGCAACAAGTTGATCCATCTGTTCGGGTGTGTACTCGGGCAAGAGATCCCGATACAGGTCGATTAGATGCCGGCCGATGTAGCCGCGCAGGAACTGTTCCTTTACGTCGCGCTGGCGCGTGGTGGCAAGCCCTTGCTGGATAGCGGCACAGATATCCGACGCCGAATCCACCAAAGTGCCATCTACATCGAAAAGGTAAACGGGGAACTGTGGCACAGACATTCGTGTCTGTGTGTTCAAGCCGGTTGAGGCCGCTCGCCGCCAAGCAGTCCGGTAACAGGCTTGCCGCCCTCCGGCCGGATCACCTGTTGCTTCTCTCCACCGTCCGGCGACGCCGGCTTTTGACGCGTGGATGCCGGCAGCACTTCGCCGTCGATCAGCAACTTTACTTCGGCGCCGTCCAGCACTTCCCGGTCGAGCAAAGCTTCCGCGATGCGCTGCAATGCGTCGCGCTTTTCTTCGATGATGTTGCGTGCGCGATTGTAGCCTTCGTCCACCAGCTTGCGCACCTGCTCGTCGATGCGAATGGCGGTGGCTTCGCTGTAATCGCGATGCTGCGCGATCTCGCGGCCCAGGAAGATCTGCTCTTCCTTCTTGCCGAAGCTCATCGGACCAAGCTCGCTCATGCCCCACTCGCAGACCATCTTGCGCGCCATTTCCGTGGCGCGCTCGATGTCGTTGCCCGCGCCGGTCGTGATGTGGTGCATGAAAATCTCTTCCGCGATGCGGCCAGCCATGAGGATGGCCATCTGCGCCTCCAGATAGCCCTTGTTGTAGGAGTGCTTGTCGTCCAGCGGAAGCTGCATAGTCAAACCCAATGCCATGCCGCGCGGGATGATGGTGACTTTGTGCACCGGATCGGCTTCAGGAATCATCGCTGCCACCAGCGCGTGTCCGGCCTCGTGATAAGCGGTGTTGCGCTTTTCTTCCTCGCTGATGATCAGCGATTTACGCTCCACGCCCATCATCACCTTGTCCTTGGCCAGCTCGAAATCGAATTGCGTTACCACCTTGCGATTCTGGCGCGCAGCCACCAGCGCCGCCTCGTTCACCAGGTTCGCCAGGTCGGCGCCCGCAAATCCCGGCGTCCCGCGAGCCACTACCGACAGATCCACATCGTCCCCCAGAGGCGTTTTCTTGGTGTGAACGCGCAGAATCATTTCGCGGCCCTTCACGTCCGGACGTCCCACCACCACGCGGCGGTCGAAACGTCCCGGCCGCAACAGCGCCGGATCCAGTACGTCGGGACGGTTGGTCGCGGCAACTAGAATTACACCTTCGTTCGATTCGAACCCATCCATCTCCACCAGCAATTGGTTCAGCGTCTGCTCGCGCTCATCGTGCCCACCGCCCAGTCCGGCGCCACGATGGCGGCCCACAGCGTCGATTTCATCGATGAAGACGATGCACGGCGCATTCTTCTTGCCCTGCTCGAACAGGTCGCGCACGCGGCTTGCGCCCACGCCCACGAACATCTCCACGAAATCCGAGCCGGAGATCGAAAAGAACGGAACGTTGGCTTCGCCGGCGATCGCGCGCGCCAGCAGCGTCTTGCCCGTTCCAGGCGGCCCGATCAGCAATACGCCCTTCGGAATCCGTCCTCCCAGTTTCTGGAATTTCTGGGGCTCACGCAGGAACTCGATAATCTCCGCCAGCTCTTCCTTGGCTTCCTCCACGCCGGCTACATCCTTGAAGGTGACCTTCTTTTGCTGCGAGGAATGCAGCCGCGCGCGGCTCTTGCCGAAACTCAGCGCCTTGTTTCCACCGCTCTGCATCTGCCGCATCATGAAAATCCAGAACGCCAGCAGCAGCACGAACGGGATCGCGTTGATCAGGATGGAAACCCACCCAGTGGTGTTTTCCTTGTTGATGTTGATGTCCACGCCCTTGGCCAGCATGGCGTCATCCAGCGACTGGTGAGTGGTGGGAATAACCGAATGCAGCTCCTGGTTGTCGTCCTTGTACTTGCCGTGTAGATCGTTGCCTGTGATGGCGACTGACTTGATCTTGCCCGCGTTCACGTCGTTCACCAACTGCGTGTAGGAGAGTTGAACGTCCTGGCGCGACTTGCTCTGGTGGACGACGGTCCAGAACAGGACGACCACCATGATGATAACGACCCAGAAAATTGCGGTCTTGATGTTCGAGTTATTCATGCCATCTCCCTACACGGCGGATACGATGGGTCCCACTATATTGGACGTCACGACCGGTCCGATCGATACTCGCATTCTGAAGAAACCCACTCCTGAACCTGAAGCACCACCCGGGTCGACGGCCCGGCTGCGAATTCAGCGGCTGCGCCAAAGCGCCTTGCCCACACAATAATCCCATTATAAGTGATAATCGGCCAGTTCCTGCGTTCCCACAAGGGGATTCGCGCCTCCTGGAACAAAAACTTGACCTTCTGTTCCTTCGATTGCCCCACCGGCTGGTACTGGTCACCGGGCCTCCAGTTACGAACCTCAAGGTTGGAAATAGGACGGAAGCGCTGCCAATCGAGTTCATTCACTACTGTAGCATAGGGTTCGCCGGAATCCGGTTTTTCCAGCACCTGCAACGTAATACGAGCGGATGCGTCGGGTAGTTCCACGGATCCGGGAGCTTGAACGGAAAGGCTGAAATCGCGCTCGGTGCGAGGCTTCAAGGGAGCCAATCGAATCCATTCGAAGGACCGGATCACGTCGACGCCGGGAAGTTGGGCGCGGTCGTGGCCGTCCCGAGACCGCGCCATACCGAGAATTCGCTCGACGTGCGCGAAGTCGATTTCGCGTAGGTCGCCCTTGGCTTCGAGGATCGCTCTCCGGATGAGCCTCCGGGCGACGGCGGGCGGCTTTGCGGTGAGTTGCCCGGCATCCAGGATGTGTGACTGCGCCGGCAAAACGGTTTCCCAGTAGGATTCTTCGTCCTGAGCCAACGTGGCCAGGTTCGAGAGGGCTTCGTCGAGCCGCGGGTTGAACTCCTGCCGCAAGAGCGGGAGGATTTCCTGGCGCAGACGATTGCGTGCGTACTCGCGGTCGCGATTGGTTTCGTCCTCGCGCCACGGGATGTTCCGCGCGCGGAGGAAAGCTTCCATTTCGCAGCGGTCGAGTTCAAGCAACGGACGAACGACGCCTTCTCTGGTTACCGGCAGTATGCCCGCGAGCCCGGCCAGTCCCGAGCCGCGCAGGACCCGGTACAGCACAGTTTCAGCCTGATCGTTGCGAGTGTGCCCGGTAGCGATACGATCCACCAAACCGGCGCTCTTCAGTTCAGCGAAGAAGGCCTGGCGGGCGTTCCGAGCGGCCTGCTCCAGGTTATCGTCCACAGCCCTCACGTCAGCTTCGTGGATGTGGAACGTCAGATCGAAACCCGAAGCCAGATTCCGCACGAACCCGGCGTCAGCCTGGGACGCCGCGCCGCGAATTCCGTGCTCGATGTGCACCACGCTCAATTGCAAATCCCATCGCGGCGCCAATTCACGGAGAACATGCAACAGAAACACGGAATCGGCGCCCCCGGACACAGCGACACCCACGCGATCGTCCCGCCGGAACATGCCGTGACGATCGACGAACTGTGCCACACGGTCAAGCATTCCGTCCGAATGATACGATGTGCCTGATCCCGATGCAACACAAGCCGCTGTGGACCTGCCCCAAGTGCGGGCACAGCTTCGTCACCCGCAACATCTGGCACTCGTGCAATCGCTACCGGCGCGCCGTGGCTGAAGCGCCGCACAGAACTTACTGGTCCTCGTAGGGTGCGACGGAGTCGATGTCGTCAAACTTAATCATATAGGCCGGTTGTTGATCAGCCTTTTCGTATTGAGATTCGCGGCTCGTCGAGATGAGGTCGTAGACGAGATCTTGCTCTTCCTCCGACACCGATATTGCTTTCCCGACAAAGACTTCTCCGTCTCGACAGCGCACCCGAATCACCTTATCGACGCTTGCCTTGAGCAGTTCGATGTCCGATTTCGTCATTCTGTCAAAACCTTATGTGGACGTTGCCACCGGTCACAGGACGTGCAGCCGAAACACCGAATCGGCACTCCCGGACCATCCGGTCGCTTGGCCGGAACATGCCGTTACGTGCAATGAACTGTGCCACACGCTCAATCATTCCGTCCGAATGATACGATGTGCCTGATCCCAATGCAACACAAACCCCGTGTTGTTCCGTGTCCTGACAACTTTTCTCGTAGAATTGAACCACAGTGCCTTCTTCCGTCACCGAACTCGCCGCGCAGATCCGTCTGCTCCTGATGGACGTCGACGGCGTCCTTACCGACGGCAAGCTGTACAACGTGCCGGACGCCGCTGGCAATATGGTGGAGACCAAGGCGTTCGATTCGCAGGACGGCATCGCGCTGCAATGGCTCAATTGGAAAGGGATCGCCACGGGAGTCATCAGCGGGCGCATGTCGCCCGCTACCGAGACTCGCGCCAAACAGGTGAAGATGACGTACGTCTATCAGGGGCACATCGAAAAGATCCCCGTGCTCGAAGAGATCCTGGCGAGCGCGCGTATTACGCCAGCGCAGGTGGCCTACATCGGCGACGATCTCACCGACGTGGTCGTCATGAAACGCGTGGGTCTGAGCATCGCTACAGCTAACGCGCGCCCGGAGGTGAAGGACTGTGCGATGCACGTCACGCGAAGTGCGGGCGGGCAGGGAGCGGTGCGCGAGGTCGCGGAGCTGCTGTTAAAGGCTCAGGGACATTGGGATGATCTGTTGCGAAAATACGAGATTCACTCATGAGCGCGGATAGAATCGGCTTGGTGGTGCTGGCGCAATCGGGCCCCGGCGTTCTGCATGAACTGACCGGCGTGATCGCGCGCCATCGCGGAGACATCGCCTCGGTCGAAATCATTGAGGAACGCCCGCCCGATGCGCGTATCTATTTCGAGATCGATCTGCCGGTGGATCCGGCGGTTCTCAAGGCCGACCTTGAGAAGCTGGCCATCGTTCGCGAAGTGGGTATCGTCAAAACGCTCGAAAAAATCTACGGCAAGCGCATCATCATCGTGGGCGGCGGCGCGCAGGTCGGCCAAGTTGCGATCGGAGCCATCTCGGAAGCTGACCGCCACAATATCCGCGGCGAGCACATTTCGGTGGACACCATTCCGCTGGTCGGCGAGCAAACCCTGGCCGATGCCGTTCGTGCCGTGGCTCGATTGCCTCGCGCGCGAGCTTTAGTCCTGGCCGGCGCGCTGATGGGCGGTGAGATCGAGAAAGCGGTTCGCGAGGTGCGCTCGCAAGGCCTGCTCGTCATCAGCCTGAACATGGCCGGAAGCGTTCCCGACGCCGCCGACCTGGTGGTCACGGATCCGGTTCAGGCAGGCGTCATGGCGGTGATGGCGGTCGCCGACACCGCCAAGTTCACCGTGGAGCGGCTGAGCCGGCGCGTGTTCTAGCGGCCCGACAAATTGGCGCATGCCGAGACAAAGTGGCTGCCGCATTCGCTCATAAAACCCGCTAAGAGATTGATTTCAAAATAGCTTCGACTGGCCTAGGAATTGCCGCAAACCCGGCGATGCCGCCCAGAGCACGGATCTACCTGCACTGCGTGGTCGGGACGGGCCTTTTCCTGCTATGGGACGGCCTTTCGCAATTTGCCGCTGCCGATCTGCCCCAATTCATTGCCTACCTCGCCTTGGCGCTCCTGAGCGCAACCTGGCGATTCCAGATTCCCGGTATCCCGGTCACCTTCTCCACTACCTTCGCGTTCATCCTCATCGGAATTGCGAACTTCTCGCTCGGCGAAGCGCTTCTGATGGGTTGCGGTGCGACCTTGGTCCAGTGCCTGTGGAAACCTCCGTACAAACTATCCGGCCGGAAGATGTTCTTCAACATAGCCGGTGTCGCCATCGGAATCCGAGTGGCGTATAACCCCATGCACGTTCCGCTTGCGGGTGGACCTCACTACGCTGCTTGGATGTTATCGCTGGCGGCAGCTCTGTATTTCTTGCTCAACACGGCGTTGGTATCCGGAATGATCGCTTTGTTGGAACAGGAGGCGTTCGGACCGGTGTGGCGCAGGCTGGCCAAGTACTCCATCGCATTTTACGTGGTGGGCGGTTTGATCGCGAGCTTGGTCATCGTCGCGAACCGTTTGTGGGGCGGGCAAATCGCGCTGTTCGTTCTGCCCCTGTTGTTCGTGACCTATGGCCTGTACAGGTCGTACTTACGGCGGCGCGGGATCGCCCTCGCATCCTGAGGCGAAGCCGCCACGGGTTCACGAACAGAGCAGCAAGTCCCGCTCGTAAACCGGCTCATGTGTGCTTCGCATGCTAAGCAAGCGGCGGGAGCGACCGGGAGGGCCCGCGTTCAGAATCGCGGCAGCGGCCTTTACAACACGGACATATTCGTCGATTTTCTCCAGGCGACCCTGGCAGGCTACGCAGACAAGCAAATGTTCTTCCACAGAAGCAGCGTCCTGGCTGGAAGGCATCCCCATGCTGTATTCTTCCAGGACATCTTCGGAACAATGAGTGCTCAGGCTGACCTTCATCAGGCAAAAACCTCCTCGAGGGGGGCACATACCATGGCCCTGCGATCGATGTCGAAGGGCGCCTAGCTGGCCGTCAACGAGTCTTGCCTTTTAGTGCGTTTACTGGGCAGAAGTTCTCACAAGAAGTGTAAGTAACGGACGCTGTTGGAGTTTCTTCTTCCCAATCTCCGCAAAGCGGGCCTTGGCACGCGATTTGAGCAGGCGAAACTGCGTCTCAGACAGGTTCATGTCCTCGCACACCTCCTCCTGGCCCTGCTCATCTAGATAAAAACGCTTCAAAATCTCTCGATCGCGCGCCGACAGGCAATCCAGCACGCTGAGCATGAATTCCACCTTCTGGCGGAAGGCAGCCGTTTGCTCCGGATTAGAACGCTTGTCCGCGACCCGCACGCCCACATCCAAATCCATCTCTTCCCTGCGCCGATGGACTACGTGATCGATGTGCCCAGCCACCTGCCGCCGCACCACGGTTCGGACGAACCCCATCAGACGCTCTGGTTCCCTCAGTTCACCGCGGCGGATGGCCTGGACGACGATGAGGAAGGTGTCGTGCACCTTGTCGTCCAGTTCCTGTGGCCCTAGTTGGCGGCACAGGTAAAAGCGGATACCACGGGCGAAAAGTGTGTACAGCTCCTCCATCCCGGATTCTTCACCCTGCTGGATACGCTCCACCAGCCCGTGCCAGTTCACTGCAGGAATTGGGGATTCGGAAGGTTCGACTACATCATCGACTGTTGCAGCCGCGCACTCGGGTTCCGTAAAGGAGCCTATCAAAGGCCGGCTTGTCCCAGCCTCAAAAACGCTCTGTCCGGCAGTCTGCGTCAACGTTAGCATGACCGCACTCCTTTCCAACAACTAAAGGCAGTCCACTAACTGGGGTTCACACGCCAGTTAGCTGGGACGCAGCATGTCATGCTGCGCCTGCTGGAGATACGCGCCAACGATCCATCCGCCGGCGCAGCGGTCACAACGGGTTCCGCACATCTCTGAAGAAAGCCTGAAAAAAACTGGTAATACTACTGCTGCACTCCACGTCTGCTGCGAAGTATTCCCCAATCCTGGGGAATCGCTACAACTGGTCCACCCGCGGTTCCCTGTATCGGAAACACCGGTAGACGTGCGCAGAGCGTGCCCAAGAACGCTTGGATTAACTTGAATGCTATGCGCTTGCACTAAATACACCGAATTACCTTTCTCTTTCTATTGCACTACCAGCCGTCAACCGTACAGGTCAGTGACCCTACTTTCCCTAGCCATAAACCGTTGGGGCTTGCGCTCGGGAAGAGCAGGTCTTTTGCCAAACGATTCTCGACCCAACCCGCGCGGTTTCGTTCTTGAGGATGGAGAGGGCAAGTAAAGCCGCGGAGCCCATCCCGCGCCGCACAACCTATTGATTTGCTTAATCTTAGTTCGGTATGAAGAGGGCAGTTCAGTAGCTGGAGGTCCGGCTTCAATGCCCCCTTCGGCTGGGTTGCCATCTAAGGCTAACCCAAAGACGAACGTTGCAGAGGGGCGGGACCCCGTCACCGTATTCCGGCATATCGGCAAGGAATACTCCTTACTAAGTTCTCCTATGCCATAGAGTTTTCCCTATAGGCACCCTGGGAATTATACCAGTGATTGTATCCAATGTAACACTAATTTACAAATCATTTCATATGGGAATTGTTTCGGGTGGCACAGGCATTCGTGCCCTCCTTGTGGGGCAGGGATTCCTCCCTGCCGCCGGCTTTCCAGCCGGCGTGCCCCGGGGACTACAAATCGCCGCGCTCGAAGAGGAGGCGCCTTTACCGCACGCCAGCGTGACGTTTCAAGATCTGCTGCAGGTTCTGCGAAAACGCCGACCGCGCCATCACGATGTTCGCTCCGGCTTCATGTGCCTTTTGCTTGAGCTCGCCCTGCACATGCGACAGATAACCGATCAGGCTGATGCGCTTCAAATCCCCATCCGCTTTCAGCTTCGAAATCAAGTCCAGAGGATCCACCGAGTTATTGTTCAAATCGAGAATGATCAGCAGAGGCTTGTCGTGAGCCGCTTTTTGGATCACGTCTTGCTCGGACTTCAGGAATTCAACCTCCAGGCCGGCGCGCTTAGCGGCGTCGCTGATCTTGACGGTGAACAGAAGGTCGTCCACCACGGCCAGGATCTTCTTTTTGTGCATACTAGGCTCTACGCCATGCTCCTGAATGTTTCGTTAGCTACCGTCTTGGGGACAGTGAGTTGTGTGGAAGGTCACATTCATTCTAGCATGACGGAATGCGGGCTGTTCGAGGCATCGGGTGAGTATCCACGCCTACATCTACGAAGACGCTCAGGAAGCGTCGGCGGCCTGCGCGCGCAAGACTCTGGAGCTGTTGCAGGAGACTCTGGACGGCGAAGCGCAAGCCACGCTTGCCATTTCCGGCGGTTCCACGCCAAAGCTGCTGTTCCAAGAGCTGGCCAAGGCGCGCTTCGATTGGAAGAATGTACACCTGTTTTGGGTGGATGAGCGCGGTGTGCCTCCCACGGACCCGCAGAGCAACTACAAACTCGCCAAGGATCACTTCCTGGACGCGGCGCACTTCCCCAGCCGCAATGTACATCGGATTCAGGCCGAGCTCCAGCCCGAAGTGGCGGTGCGGCTCTACCACGACGAGATCCGGGATTTTTTTGGGTTGGCCCCCGGCGAGCTTCCGCACTTCGACGCCATCCACCGTGGCATGGGCCCGGATGCGCACACGGCCAGCCTTTTTCCTGGCGAACCCCTGATCGACGACCGCGAGCATCTGGTGGCCGCCGTGTACGTGGAAAAATTCCACCAATTCCGCGTGACTCTTCTGCCCGGGGTGTTGCTGGCGGCGCGCCACACCCTCATGCTGGTTGCCGGCGAAGATAAGGCTGAGCCGCTGCGGGCAGTCTTGCATGAGCCCTACGATCCGAAGAAATACCCGACACAGATCTCCACGCACCACGGCCGCAGCGTCACCTGGTTTCTGGACAAAGCCGCCGCGAGGTTAATGGATTGAAACCGACGCGGCGCAGTTTCCTGCTCGTTCCGGCCCTGGGGTTCGCGCCCTATTCCAGCGAGAGCAAGCTGAGGTTGCCCGCCCCGCTTCCGGTAACACGCATTCTGCTCGGCGGAGATGTGATGCTCTCGCGAAACGTGGGTGTCCAAGCTCACAAGCGCGACGATCCCGCCTGGCCGTTACGCCGCGTCGCGGAGCTGTTCTCCTCCGCCGATATCGCGTTCGTCAATTTGGAGGCGCCCTTCTCCGACCGGGGCCGGCCGGTCGAAAAAGGAATGGTGTTCAAAGCCGAGCCCGACATGATCGAGGCGCTTCTGGTAGCTCGAATCAATGTCGTCTCCACCGCAAACAATCACGCGCGCGACTGCGGCAGCCACGGCCTCGAGTTCACCTTGGATTGGCTCGCGAATGCGGGCATCGCGGCCGTGGGCACTGGCGCCACAGCCGAAGCTGCCCACCAAGGCGCGGTGATCGAGCGAAACGGCGTTCGTTTCGGATTCCTGGCTTATACCTACGATCAATCCAACGGCAACTACTCGGATCACGATGACCGCATCGCGATGCTGGATCGAGACGTGATGACGCATGACGTCCGCAGCCTGCGCGAGCGCGCCGATGTCGTAATCGTTTCCATGCACGCCGGTTGGGAATACTCGCGCCAAGTCAATCCGTGGCAGCGGAATTTTGCGCACGATGCGATCGATGCCGGGGCGTGCCTCGTAGTGGGGCACCACCCGCACGTCACGCAGCCCGTGGAATGCCATGCGAACGGCGTGATTTTCTACTCGCTGGGCAATCTCGTCTTCGATCAGTTCCAGAGAACGGACACGCAACGGGGCCTGATTGCGGATATCCGATTCCTGGGAACGAAACTCGCGGGCTATGGCGTGATCCCGGTGGACATCGTGAAGGCTGCCCCCAGAGTTTCCTTGGGGACATCCAGCGGGCGCATGGTAACGTCGCCGTAACGCGGAATTGAGTAACCCTTATCACGTATGGATCGGGGGATGCCCGCGCGTCTATGGACGGGAGGTACCTCAAGAATGAAGCATCTGAAACTTTTCGCGTTAGGCTTAGCGGTCTTTGCGATATGTGCCTGGGCTGCGGATAAATGGGAAGTGAAGTCCGTCAAGTACTACACAACGATCAGCGCCGAACCCATTACGGGGCACATCACCGTAATTGACGACAAGCTGGTGTTCGTGGATGATACCCACCCAGACATGACGTTCACCGTTACGCGCACCGGGGTGAAGGAGACCCGCATCGACAACGGAAGAGTCGTGTTCGTGCTGTCAGAGCCAGTGATGATTCGGGACGCACAACAAGCGAACGTGGTCTTCATGCTGCCGGACGATAAAACCAGGGAAGACGTCGTCACCTGGGTGAAAGTGAAAAAGTGACGGTGTCGGCTGAAGTCTGCTAGCGAACCATAAACCGATTGGAAACAAGGGCAGGAGGCAGACTCTTGCCCTCTTTTTATTTGAGCTCCAGTTCAGTCCCGGATTCTGTTTCCTCAGTCTCTGCGTCGGCTGTAAACTGGAAGCGGTTGGAACCAAAGAACCCAGGAACTAAGGAACCAAAGAACGCCTTAGTCTTGTCGGCCGGCGGGATGTACGGCGCCTACGAAGCCGGCGCATGGAAAGCGCTGGCGGATGTTTTTCATCCGGACCTGATCGTAGGCGCGTCCATCGGAGCGGTGAACGGGTGGGCTATCGCGGGCGGCTGCGAGCCCGATGAGCTGATCCATCGCTGGTGTAGCCTCGAAGAAGCTGGCCATTACAGGTGGAAGGTTCCCAAGACAGTTTTTGGAGGAGTGCTGGACTCCGAGCCTTTACAACGTGCCATTCAAGACATCCACAAGTCGTTCCAGCCGCGAATCGAATACGCGATGGTGTTGACGGATCTGCTGAGGCTGCGGCCGCGCGTTTTCCAGGCGGGCGAAGTGACCTGGCAGCACCTGGTGGCCACCACCGCCATCGTCGGCATTTTCGATCAGATGCGCATCGGCCGGCGCCTCTATTCCGATGGCGGGCTTTTGTGCGCCGTGCCGATTTGGGCTGCTGCGGAGCTGGGGGCCACCAAGGCGCTCGTCATCGATGTCCTGCCGGAATCGCCCGGCGTCTTCGCCAAGATCTTCGTCGGCGCCATCCGGCTGATATCGCCGTTTCACGCCGTGACTCCCGCTTCCATGCCAATCGTAAAGGTTGGACCCGCCAAGCTCCTCGGTTCACCCACGGATTCCCTATACTGGAGCCGGAAGAACGTGGAAGAATGGATCCGCCAGGGAGAGCGGGATGCCACCGCTATAAAACATTCCATTGCCGATTGTTTTGGGCGATCGTCTTGAGCGAGAATAGAGGAGATGCCGGCTTACCAGATCCATCGCCTGAAAGATTCGCATCGCCAGCAATTTCGCTGGGCCCCGCACACTTCCGGAGTCACCGTCGCCAAGCCCAAGGACTACGAGAAGGAATCCGTAGTGGAAGCAGAGAGCCCGTATGCTCTTTGGGTGGCCTTGCGCGGAACCGGGCAGCCCCTTCAAGTGGGAGATCTGCTCGAATTGGAGAGCGGCGAACTGCGTATCTACAAATACATCGGATTCGAAGAAGCGCGATGGTTCGTGCCGGAGCCGGCCGCTGAGCCGCCCATGGAGCCGGCGCAACCCGCTCGCGAATTTCCCGCGCCGCCGGCGGAGGTAACATAGAGACAGACGTATGTACAAAGATCCCCGGGTATGGGATCGGATCAATTCCTTCGCTCTCGTCACTTATATTCCCGAGCCTCTGTCAGGTTTTCTGGATCGGTTGCGGCAGGAACTGGTGCCGAACTGTTTTCTGCGCGCGCATGTCACCGTCCTGCCGCCCCGGCCGCTCTTGTCCACGCCCGAAGCAGCCTGGGAAACGATCCGTGAACTTGCGCCCCGCTCTTCGCCCTTCGACGTGGAGATGACCGGTGTGGAAGTCTTCCCGGTCTCCGACGTGATCTACGTGAACATTTTGTCGGGCAGCGACCAGCTCAAGCGCCTGCACGAAGCCACCAATGTCGAAGGTCTGAGTTTCCAGGACCCGTTCCCCTTTCACCCGCACGTCACGCTCGCGCAGGACCTGCAACCCGACGAAGTGGATGAGCTGGCCCGTGTTGCACGCGAGCGTTGGGCGGAATACTCGTTTCCGAAAACCTTTCACGTGGAAAAAGTGGTCTTCGTGCAAAACACGCGCTGCAACGAGTGGATCGATCTGGGCGAATGCAGGCTGGGGCACGGCGAATCCAAGCTGGTCGGCGAACTGACCGATTTGCTGGTAGGCTAGAGGCCTGTGACAAAACTCCTTGGCTGGCTCGTTCTGTGTAGCGCCGCCGCCTTCGCACAGCACGAATTCACGGTTTACGAACTGCTCCCGCCGGAGACGCATCGCTTCGCCATCATCTATGACGTGTCCACATCGGTGGAGGGGGCGAAGTTCTACCTGAACCCCATCCGGCGCGGCTCGAAAGTATCCGACGAACGCGTGATCGACCTCGCAACCGGCCAGGAGCTCAAATTCGAAAACGTCGACGGCAAGACCGCGAAAGCGAACGGCATTCGCTCCGCGTCGACGCCCGACGACGCGCTGTTCCTCAAGGTCAATCTTGCCGCTCCGGTTCCGAAAGATGGACAAGCCCGCATCCGCATCTACAAAGTCTATGAAGACGCCGCCTCCTACGGCAGCCAAGGCGACCGGATCGTTTTCGACCGCCCTCTCGGAATCCGCCGCAACGTCGTGGTCCTGCCAGCCGGCTACGAGCTGATCGGGTGCAGCGTTCCCTCGATTGTGTCGGCGCAGCCGGACGGGCGCATTCGCATCAGCATGCTCAACGATCGCGACGATCAGCTTCCGGTGAAGATCACCGGCCGGAGGCTGCCGTGAAGCCGCTGCTGCTCCTTCTGCTGCCGTCGCTTTTGGCTGCGCAAATGCATCGCGCCGAGCAGGACCGCGAGATTCACTACTGGCTGCTCGAACCCGATTCGCACCAATTCCGCATTTCGCACGACTTCACCGTCTCACGGCCCGGCCAGAAGTACGTGCACAGTTTCGTGCGTAAGGGAAGCGTGGTAACGAAATCGATTGTGATCGATCTGAACACTGGCAAGCAACTTGAGACCTACAACGTGACCGGAAAATCGGTGAACGCGCTGGGCTACTATCCTACGCCCACGGAGCCGGACACCGTAGTGGTGCAAGCAAACCTTGATCACGCGCTGGCGCAAGGTGAGTCGGTACGCGTGCGTGTGATTGAGACGTACACCGACCCGGTAGGATACAAAACGTCCGGCTACGAACTGGTATGGGATCGGACGCTAGGCCGGCCGTTCAACGATGTAGCGTTGCCGCAAGGCTGGATGCTGACGTCAGTCAGCGTGCCCGCGATCGTTTCGTTGGATGCCGAAGGCCGCGTGCTGTGCCGCTTCACGAACCCGCGCAACGATGAAATCCACGTGGTGTTGAAGGCGCGCCGTAGGAAAACCTAATTAGGCCGCGAATGAACGCGAATTAACGCGAATCCTATTTGCGTTCATTCGCGTTCATTCGCGGCCAATACGATTTCCTCCTGCTCGCGGGCAGCTTGTTGATCCACCACCATCTTCGCCACGCGCTCCCGATGATACGCCCCATCGCCGTACGCCAATTCTGACGCCTTCGCGCGTCGATAGTACAGGTGCGCGTCGTTCTCCCAAGTAAAGCCCATGCCGCCGTGTACCTGGATCGCGCGGTTGCCGACTTCACGATAGGCGTCGCTAGCGTAAGCCTTCGCCACCGACACAGCTAAACGCGCTTCCGGAATCCCCTCGTGGATCGCGTACGCCGCATAATACGCCGCTGAGCGCGTACTCTCGGTGTACAGCAGCATGTCCGCGCACTGGTGCTGCACGGCCTGGAACTCTCCGATGGGCCTTCCGAACTGCTTGCGCGTCTTGGCGTATTCGACAGTCACCTCCAGCAAACGTTGCATGCCCCCTGTCATCTCGGCAACCAGGCCCACCGTGGCGATATCCAGCGATCGTTCCAGCACGGCGCGAGCGCGGTCGCCGCGAGCAAGCAAGTTCTCGCGGGGCAGGGAAACGCCGTCGAACGCGACTTCGTAGAGTTTCCGCGTGTTGTCCATGGTCGGCATGGGTTTTATTTCCATGCCGTGAGACCGAGCAGGCACGACGAATAGCGCCAAGTCGCCATCCAGCCGCGCGGCACAGATCAGAAAATCGGCAACAGCAGCGTCGGGCACGAACAACTTCCTGCCAACGAGCGAAAACCCCGCGGCGCTCAGCATGACTGCGCCGGGATCCCACGAAGCCGATTCTTCCAGCAACGCGACCGTGGCCTTCACTTCGCCGCTGCAGATGGGCGCCAGGTATTTCTGCTTCTGGTTCTCGTTGCCGGCGCTCTCCAGCAACGTTCCGGCAGCCAACACAGTGCTGAAATACGGCCCCGGCAGCAACGCGCGGCCCATTTCCTCGAGCGTGACGGCCATTTCCACCATTCCCATTCCGAAGCCGCCGTATTCTTCCGGGAAAATGATGCCGGTCCAGCCTTGCTCGGCGATCTTGCGCCAGAGCGCCGGATCGAACGCTGTGTCCGTCTCCATCAATTTGCGCACATCGGCCATGGGACATTCCGCCGCCAGAAATTTACGGACCGTGTTCTTTTGCGTCTGCTGCGTTTCCGTCAGTCCAAAATTCATAAAACCCCTGTCAGTAACTCTTCGGCAGCCCGAGAACGAAGTGTCCCACGATATTGCGCTGGATCTCCGACGTTCCCGCCTCGATCGTGTTCCCTCGCGCGCGCAAGAACGAGTAGGCCCACACGCCGTCGTCGACAGCATGGCCGTTGCCCTTGGTCAATTGCACGTAAGGGCCGAGAATCTCCGCCGCGACCTGCTGGAAGCGCTGATTCAGCTCCGTCCAGAAAATCTTTTGGATGGAACCTTCCGGCCCGGGCACTCCATTTTGATTGATGCGCGTGATGGCACGCATCTGGTTCAGGCGCATGATCTCGATTTCGATGAAACTCTGCGCCAGTTTCTGACGGATCACCGGATCTTCGGCCGCGGGGCGCCCATTCCGCTGTATGGAATGCGAAAGCTGCGCCAGACGGTCGAACTGGCGCTTGAAGGTGATCTGCATCCCCGCGCCGAGCGTGGCGCGCTCGTGCATCAGCGTCCCGATCGCGACCTTCCAGCCATCGCCCACCTTGCCCAGCACATTTTCCGCCGGCACCCGGACATCGTGGAAGAAAAGCTCGCAGAATTCGCTCTCGCCGGTCATCTGCCGCAGCGGCCGCACTTCGACGCCGGGAGATTTCATGTCCACCAGAATGTAAGTAAGCCCCTTGTGCTTTTGCGATTCGGGATCCGAGCGCGTCAGCAGAGCGCACCAGTCGGCCGCCCATCCGTAACTGGTCCAAACCTTTTGTCCATTGATGACGTATTGATCGCGATCAAGTTTCGCTTCCGTGCGAACATTGGCGAGATCGGAGCCGGCATTGGGTTCCGAGAATCCCTGGCACCAGATTTCATCGGCGCTGAGAATATTCGCGAGGTACCGTTTCTTCTGGGCATCGTTTCCGAACGCGATGATCGTCGGACCAATGAGCATCAGGCCCAAAATGTTAGCAAGCGGCGGCGCTCCGGCTCGCGCCATCTCCTCGGTGAAAATGACCTGCTCCATGAGCGTGGCGCCGCGGCCCCCATATTCCTTGGGCCAGGCGATACCAGCCCATCCTGCCTGATACACCTTTTTCTGCCACGCGCGCAAAAATTCAAAACGCGCGAGCATCTCATCTTCAGTACGCCGCTTCTCCCAGTCGGTGGGAACGTTAGCTTTGAGCCATGCGCGCAGCTCATCGCGAAAGGCGAGTTCCGAAGGAGTGAGATTGAGATCCATGTCTCACCTAGCATATCAACTGAGAACTCTTGGCTGCGTGAGTCACTATATTATTGGCCGCGAATGAACGCAAATGAACGCGAATCCGTCGTGACGAAGGTGATCGGAGCCATTTATGAGGTTTCGAGCGTCCTGGGCGCTGGGTTTTTGGAAAAAGTATACGAGAGGGCGCTTCTCAAGGAACTCGCTCTCGTGGGACTCCGCGCCACGTCACAAGCGAGGTTCCCGGTCGCATACAAGGGCCAATGTGTCGGCGAGTACGTAGGCGATATCCTGGTGGAGGACGAGATCATCATCGAGCTGAAGTGCGTTGAATGCCTCACCGGTGAGCACTTCGCGCAATGCATCAACTACCTGAAGGCTGCCGATCTGAAGCTCGCTCTGCCAGTCAACTTCCAAAGACCAAAGGTCGAATGGAAACGCATCGTCAATCATCTTTGATTCGCGTTCATTCGCGTTCATTCGCGGCCTAATATAAAGAGATGGTCTCCATAGACGGAAAGCGACTCTCGTTCACTGAAGTTGAGCGAGTATCCAAAACCGGCGAGCCTGTCCGCCTTGCGCCCGAGTCCATCGCCGCCATGCAGCACTCCCGCGCCGTCGTCGAAAAATTAGCCGCCGGCGACGCACCCGTCTACGCCGTCAACACCGGCGTCGGCTTGCTGGCCGATGTCCGCGTCCCCACCGAACAACTGGAACAGCTCCAGCGCAACGTCGTTCGATCGCACGCCTGCGGAGTCGGACCGCTGCTCGCTCGCGACGAAGTGCGCGCCATGATGCTCATCCGCGCCAACGTGCTTGCCAAAGGGTTCTCCGGCATTCGTCCCCTGGTGGCCGAGCTGCTCTGCGATCTGTTGAACCGCGGCGTGACGCCCGTGGTTCCCTCGCAAGGCAGCGTCGGCGCGAGCGGCGATCTCGCTCCGCTCGCCCACATCGCGCTCGTGCTGATCGGCGAAGGCGAGGCGGAACTCGGCGGAGTCCGTTATCCCGGCGCCGAGGCATTGCGGCGTGCCGGAATCGAACCGATCGTTCTCGCCCCCAAAGAAGGCATCTCGCTGGTAAACGGAACGCAGGCCATGCTCGCAATCGGAGTGCTGCAGCTTCTCGAGGCCGAAACGCTTGCCGATGCCGCCGACCTGGTCTGCGCCATGACCGTCGACGGCTTGCGCGGCACTCCCCGCGCCTTCGATCCGCGTCTCCACCAGACGCGCCCGTTACCCGGCCAGATCCAAAGCGCCGCGAACCTCGCCAGATATCTGGAAGGGAGCGAAATCCGGCAATCGCACATCACTTGCCGCCGCGTGCAGGACGCGTATTCGCTGCGCTGTGCTCCGCAGGTTCATGGTGCGGTACGCGATGCCCTGGACACGGCGCGCCGCTGCTTCGAAGTGGAGTTGAACTCCGTTACCGACAATCCCCTGGTGATCGACGACGAAATCATCTCCGGCGGCAATTTCCACGGCGAGCCGCTAGCGCTGCAGCTGGATGCCCTGGCAGTCGCGCTCACCGTGCTGGCCGGTATTTCCGAGCGCCGCATCGATCGCCTGGTGAATCCGGCATTGAACGAGGAGCTGCCGCCGTTTCTTACCAATCACCCCGGCCTCGAATCGGGATTCATGATGCTGCAAGTTACCGCCGCCGCTCTGGTCGCCGAAAACCGCGTGCTGGCGCATCCGGCTTCCACTGGATCCATCACAACCAGCGGCAACAAGGAGGATTTCGTCAGCATGGGCATGACGTCGGCGCTGAAACTGAAACAGGTGGTCCGCAATACACGCAATGTACTGGCGATCGAGTTGTTGACGGCGGCCCGCGCGCTGGATTGCCTCCGTCCGCTCGCCTCCAGCCCGCCGATCGAGCGCGCCCGTGCAGCGCTTCAAGAGGTGAGCGCTCCGTGGACGGGCGATCGCTCGCTGTCCGCGGATATCGAACGCACCAGCGAATGGATCGGATCGGGCGCATTGAGCCGGCTCGATGCATGAAATCCTGCGGCATCTTCCGACCGGTGCGCGTGTGCTCGATCTCGGCAGCCGCGCTGGCAGTTTCAATTCGTCGCTTTATCCTCTCCGCTCAGTCCGCCTGGATCTTGAAGTTCCGCCAGGGATCGGCGCGAGCGATTTCGTTCGAGGGGATGCGTCGAGCTTGCCCTTTCCGTCCGGTTGTTTCGATGCGATCGTTGCCAACCACAGCCTGGAACACTTTGAGCGCCTGGACGGCGCGCTTCGGGAATTGGCCCGCGTGGTGAAGCCGGATGGCTCCATCTACATTGCCGTACCGGACGCGAGCACGCTGGCGGACCGATTATACCGTTGGCTGGCGAGCGGCGGCGGGCACGTGAACGCGTTCTCGTCACGCGAGGACTTGATCGCCCGGGTCGAGAAACACACCGGCATGCGCCTTGCCGCGGGGCGCGTGCTGCATACTTCTCTATCCATGCTCAATCGAAAGAACCGCGTCACGCCGGCGCCGAAAAAGATCGCATTCATGGGCGGGGGCAGGGAAGGCACGCTGGTGCTATGGAGCGGAGTGGCAAGACTGTCGGATCGCTGGTTTGGCACTCGACTGAGCGTCTACGGTTGGGCGCTATATTTCGGCGCACTCCGCGAAGAAGTGGATCGAAGACCTTGGTCGAACGTATGCGTGCGCTGCGGTTCGGGATCTTCGTCGGATTGGCTGGAGTCAACCGGCCTCGTGAAGCGGCGCTGGGGGCTGCGCTGTTATCGATGTCCGTGCGGCGCATGGAACATCTATATCCGGGACGTCAATCCGCGATGTACACGTTGAAATTGGTCACCGTCCGGTAGCCCATCTTTTCGTACAGTGACAGACCCGACCGCGTGGCCTGCAGCACGGTCCGTGCGACGCCCGCGCTTTGCTGGGCCTGCTCGATCACTTGGCGCATGATCGCTTCCGCGTAGCCCAGCCGCCGGTGTTGCGGCAACGTCGCCACCGAATACAGGCCGATCGCATCTCCGGTGATGGCAGCCGCCGCGGTCGCCACCGGCATTCCGTTTGCGTACCCGACGTAGCCGCTGAGTTCGCCTCCCCAGGCCTGCTCGGAGCCGTACACAGCTTCGCAAATCGAAAACGGAATATCGAACGCAACGGACATGATCTCCGCGAACGCACCGCGCGTTCGATCGTTGGTCAAGGACTGTACATCGAGCACAGGCAGCTCCCGTTGCGGCGGAAGCAAACTGTCCGCATACATTCCTGGCGCTTCTGTCAAGGGACGGAGACCATGTTTGCTGAAGATACGCGGCGCCTCGCGGCGAAGAGGCTTGGTCAGGAAATCGTCGCATACCCAGTAGGTCCAACGGAGATTCTTGGCGCTGAACTGATCCGTCGAGACGCGAATCAGGCGCGACAATTCGGCGCCATCCCCGTCAATGGGCCGAGCCAGCAGCGCAGCATTGAAAGCTGCATAGTTCAAGCCGCAAAAAATCAACGACACGCCGGGCAGGTCCCGAATTTCCGCGCTCTTTCGCGCGTGCCCGAAGAATCGCAGAGCCAATAGCAGGTTGTCCGCGACCGCGCTAACCTCGAGCGCCTGCATCTGGCGATTAGACCAGAACGCGGCAGTAAACGTCAATCGGTGCACAGGGCCGCGCCCTGCCATGGCAGAGATGATTATTTGTAGAATAAAACTACCGTGCCCTTCCTTTGCTCAATAGGAGCTTGCCCTATGCGTGGCTTCATTTTCTTCTCTATGGCCTGTTTGGGAGTTCGCATCTTTGCGCAAGTGAGCACTCCGCAACCGATCATCGGCGCGATGGGTTATTCCTATCCGATTCCGTTGTCTGTCGCGCCCGGCCAAATGATTACAGTGTTTGTGGACGGCGCCAACACACAATTGACGGCGCCTGTGCGAGCTGTGGGAACTTCACTCCCTACGATGTTGGCCGGGGTCTCCGTGACGTACCGGCAGGGCATGGATCAACCGGTCCCCATCTTAGAAGTGCGGCCGATCTCCACATGCCTGGGAATTCCACTGCCACCTGGAGGCGGATGTACCATGATCCTAGCCGTCACGGCTCAAATGCCTTTCAATATGCTGACGGTATGCCCGGTTTGCGGCAGACTTGACATCCCAGCGACTGTCGGCGTCACGGTGAATGGCGTTACCGGTCCCTTGATCAGCGTGCAACCGCTGGCCGATCAAGTCCACTTTTTGACGACGTGCGATGTGATGACACCTGGTTCGCAGCCCCGTATTTACCCAACCAAGTTGCCGTGCACGCCGACTGTGACGCACGCCGACGGCAAGCCGGTCTCGGCGACCAACCCGGCTAAGGGTGGCGAAGAACTCGTGGCCTATGCAGTCGGTTTGGGGCAGACGAATCCGCCGCTCACGGCAGGCGAGAGCGCATCGACGGCTGCGCCTACCGTCACGCTGTTCGCGATCGATTTCAACTATCGTCGGAACGCGCTCCCGACTCAGCCGGCGGGACCGAGTTTCTTTTTCACTCCGGATATGTATCCAACCCCTGTGTTCACTGGTGCCACGGCTGGATTTGTTGGGCTCTATCAGATCAATTTCATCGTGCCGCCGGTGCCCAATGGATTGCCCACTTGCGTGGACACCACCGGAATCGTCCCATTCACCAACGTGGTGCAATCCAATCTGACCGTAAGTGTGGGTTCGGCTTTTTCCTTCGACGGCGCGGGGATCTGCGTCCAACCGATAGATCGCTAATCAAAGCGGCTTCACTTCCACAAATTTCTGCTCGCCCCCGCCCACGCGGATCGGATTCCGCAGCGGCCTTCCGAAGCCCTGGAACGCAATTTCCATGACATCCCCATCCACCAGTCGAATGCCATCGCCGAAACTGAACGCATCCGCGCCGAAAAAGTGGATGTGCGCATCGCCCGGCCGCCGATGCACTTCGTATTTGAAATGGTGATGCTCGAGGTTCGCAACTGTGTGGGACATGTGGGCCTCGCCTGTCGCGATGGGCTTCGACCACAGGACCCTTCCGCCGCGCTCGATGCTGACTTTCCCCGGGACCGCGCTGAAATCTTGATCGATCCGGAGTTCGGGCCCGATCGAGCAGGCGCGCAACTTCGACGGCGCAAGATGCAGATAACTGCGTTTTTCCAGTACGTGATCGGAGAACTCATTCGCAATCGCCATCCCGAGGCGTCGCGGACAACCCTCCGCGTCTATGACATAAATCCCGGCGATCTCCGGCTCCTCTCCGCCGTCTTCGGCGTAAGGCGGAACTATGAGCGGCTCTCCATGCGCCCGCAGAATCGTTCCGCAGCCCTTGTAAAACCACTCCGGCGCTACCCCGATGACGCCTAGAGCTGGCCGGCCGCCCTCCAGCCCCGATAAGTACATCCGCATGCTATCGGAGAGCTCAGTGTCGCTCGGGTGCATCGCCTGCCGATTATCCGCGCTGGCCTTGTGCGTCAAGCCCGTGCCTGAAACCAGGCATCGCGAAGGCTCCAGGTGCGTGAATGGCGGCAACAGACGCCAAGGGGACTCGAGCCGGTACACGGGATCGTAATCCAAGTTCTCTTGGGATGCGCAGGCGCTGACGGCTCTCGCGATCGGTATAGCGTCGCGAAGCGCACCGCGGGCAAGCGCGTAAACGGAATCGCATCCGTTCAAGAGCCGTAGTGTGTCGCCCTCGACGAGCGCAACGCGAGTATCGCCGGAGGGAGCTTGGAGTTGAACGATCCGCATGGGTAGATTATGACGCCGCACCGTGTTTAGTGCTGGCCCGTTTCCATGAACCCCTTTAACAAGACTCACTCCAGAACGTTTATACTAAACAGTATCTTAAGAGTTTTCGCAAAGGGGGTTTCACCGTGCAGACTTCACATCTCTGGCCGCGCCTCGTGGCTTGCGTGCTTCTTTTCGCCTGGCTCCTCGCCGCTCAGGCGCCCATCGGCAACATTTCCGGCGTTGTAAAGGACCCGTCCGGTGCGGTCGTCGCCGGCGCGCAGGTAAAAGCCACGTCGGCAAGTACGGCCGCCGCGCGAACAGCCAGCTCGAACGGCGAAGGCTATTTCCTGCTCTCCACGCTCCAGCCCGGAGAATACAAAGTCCAGGTCACATCGCCGGGCTTCAGCGAGGCAACCGTTCAAAAAGTCACCGTTGAAGTCGGGCAAACGGCGCACGTCGAAATCGCCCTCACGCTCAGCACAGCGAGCACGCAGGTTCAGGTTGGAGCCGAAGCCGTACAGATTGACACCGAACATACCAGTCTCGGTGGCGTCGTGACCACTCACCAGATCGACCAACTGCCGCTCAACGGCCGCAACTATCTGGAACTCGCGCGGCTCGAGCCCGGCGTCGAAATCCAGGATGGCAAGACTTTCGATCCGACCAAGACGCGCTACACGGGCGTCTCCATCGCTGGACGTCAAGGCCGCGAGGCGCGCATCACGCTGGATGGCCTGGACGTGGTCGACGAGCACGTCGGCACTACCACGCTGAATATCTCGCAGGACTCCATTCAGGAGTTTCAAGTCTCCACGTCGAACGCCGACGCCTCAACCGGTATCACCGCCACCGGCGGAGTCAACGTCATCACGAAAGCGGGCACCAATCTGTTCCATGGCAGCGCCTTCGCCTACGGGCGCGGCTCCAATATGGCGGCCCGGCCCAACTTCGGCGCCGTGAAACCCGACTTCGATCGCGAGCAGTATGGCGCGGGCCTGGGCGGCCGCCTGATCAAGGACAAGCTGTTCTTCTTCGGCAATTTTGAGAAGACCCGCGAGTCGTCGGCCATATCCGTCGCCACACCGTATTTTCCAAGTCTTACTTCTTACCCCGCGCCGTACGACCAAACGTCTTCGAACGCGCGGCTCGATTGGCAGGTCAACTCCAATAACCAGACTTTCTTCCGCTGGACGCGCAACGAAGACGCGAACTTCGGCGGCTTCGGCGGCAATACCGCACCCTCCACCGGCAACGTAAACGCGGACGTTACGGATCAGTGGGCCATGGGCTGGGACACGGTCGTCAGTCCGCGCCTCACCAATGGCTTCCGCATGGCCGTGACCAATTTCCGGAACCGGATTCAACGCCCACCGGCAGCGGCCCAACAGTTCGCGGTACCCGGCGCGGAAAACTTCCGCATTGCCACCAGCGATGGCTCCCTCGTTGCCGGTCCGGATTCCAACACGCCACAAGGCACCGAGGAATACTTCAATCAGTATCGCGACGACCTCACTTATAACCGCGGAAGCCACACCATCCGTTTCGGCGGCGGCGTCACGTACCGGCAAGTCAGCGTCTATAACTTCGCGGTAGGCTTTCCGAGCATTACGATCAACGCTCCGGCTCAGCCCAACCTCGCCGACCTTCTGAATGCAACCATCGTCTCCATCGTAATTGGCAATCGCAAGGGTATCCGCCTGCCGGCCACACCCGACAACAGCCATCGCAATACACGATTCTCCGCCTATGCCGAGGATCAGTGGCGCATGCGGCCCAACATCACGCTGAGCTACGGTGTCCGTTATGAAGTTGACACCCATCCGATAAACAACGATCTCAGTAAGCCCGCCATTGTGAGCACGCTCCTGCCGCATGGCTCCGATCCCTCACCGCTCCACACCAAGAACTTCGCGCCACACTTCGGAGTCGCCTGGGATCCTTCCGGGGATCACAAGACGGCAGTCCGCGCGGGATTCGGCCTTTACTACGCGCAGGAAGTCAGCAACCTCGTGACCAACGAGCGTGCCAGCCTGGCGCCGTTCAACTCAGGCAACGACACAGTGACGCTCGCCGCCGGCAGTTCCGGCTTTTTCGATTTCAGCCGCGGCGCCGGCACCAGTACATTCGATTTCACGCCCGCGCTGACCAGCACTCTAAAGAACGCGTTGCCGATTATCTCCGCGGGTCAGGCGGTGTATATCGCTGCGCCACAGCTTACGGTGCCCACGCTGCAAGTTACCGGCACGGGTCTAGTCATCAACAACAATCTTCGCAATCCGTATAGCATGCAGTACAACGCGGGCGTCCAACGTGAGCTGCCGATGGACACAATCGTCGACGTAAATTTTATTTATTCCCGCAGCGTGCACGATTTCACGCGCGATATCGACGGCGCCAACATCTTCCCCGGCAATGGCGTGCCCATCACCCTGGGTGACGGCACCAAGCCCACCAAGCAGATCACCATCGTCAACTCGGACGGTTTCTCGCGCTATCGTGCGCTCACCGTTCGCGTGGACAAGCGCTTCTCGCGCCACTTCCAATACACCGCTTCCTACGCTCTCGCGCGCTTTGAAACCACCGTGCCGGACGGTTTGGGACTCGGCGGCGGCGCGCTGGTGAATCGCAACGTCAAGGCCAATTTCGGCCCCGGTTCGCTCGACCGGACGCAGCGGCTGGTTATGAACGGCATCGTCAATCTGCCGTACGGCGTTCGCGCTTCCATGATCTCTACCTGGTACAGCGGGCTGCCGGCCTCGATTTTGGTGGGCTCGGCGGATTTGAATGGCGACGGCGTCAACGGCGACCTGCTTCCCGGTACCCACCGCGGCTCGCTCGGCCGCGGCGTCGATTCCGTTCAACAGCTCAACAGTTTGATTGACGCCTACAATCAATCCACCGGCGGCAAAGCGCTTCCACGCGGCGGCCGCGCGCCCTTCGTGCTCGAAGCGCCCGACAGCACGCGCTTCGGCGATTCGTTTATCTCCCAGGATCTCCAGGTCGCCAAGGATTTCAAGATCCGCGAGAAAATTTCCATCGAGCTGACCGCTCAGATGTTCAACGTGCTGAACATTTCGAATCTGGTCGGCCCCGCCGGTTTCCCAGGCAGCGCTTTCAACGGCACACTGACCACCGTGAACGCGGACAACTCCGGCAACCCGACCGGCGGGTTCAAGCTCGGCTCCAATGGCGGCCTGCTGAATGCTGCCGGCAACCGCGCCCTCGCCGGCATCGACCGCGCCAGCGCGTTCGCCAGCTTCAGCGCCATCCGGCCGGCCACTCCGACCGGCAGCGGCCTGCCGAGGGCGGCGCAGTTCGGTTTGCGAATCCGATTCTAGCGCTCCCGTAGGACAGGGCCATACCCTGTCATGGACGTGATAACATTCCAGCCAGTCAATCGACGAAATCGTCTATGGCTCGAAAGAGCGAGGGTGGTGTGGGCCGCCCCGATCGCTTTTTGGACAAATCCGACAGCTATGATCCCTGTTACTAGCCGGGCGTTGTAGACTGATAGTTCAACGCCGGTGAGATGGCGTTTGTCGAAATGATTCGTTTCTTGAAACATTGCTTCACTGGCGGGGTCCGATGCCGCCGATGATGTTGGGCCCGCTCGAAATCACCGTCATGGAGATTCTTTGGGCTCATGGCGCAAGCAGTGTACACGATGTTGCCCGGAGACTGGACCGGCCGCTGGCGTACACCACAGTAATGACGACGCTCGACCGGCTCTATAAGAAGCGCTTGCTGGACCGCCGCAAATCGGAACGCGCCTTCCTCTATTCGGCGCGCTTGTCGCGCCGGGAATGGGAGCACCAACGAGCAGGCGAGTTCGTGGCCGGCCTTCTGGCAGGACCGAAACCCTCTGGCGAGTTGCTGATCTCCTGCCTGGTGGAGGCGGTCGGTCAACAGGACGAAGGTCTGCTTGATGATCTGGAAAAAAAGATCCGCATCAAACGCCGGCAGCTCAATCGGAAGAAACGATCATGATTCTTTCTTACTTCTTCAGGCTGCTGTGTCTTGCGCTGGCGAGCTTCTTTCTGGCCCATTTGGTGGCGGGACTGGCGATTTCGCTCGGCACGAACGCCGCTGTTCGCATAGCGCATCGAATGAGGCCCTACCTGGCTGCCCGTTTTCTGCTCGGCCTGCGCCTGCTTCCGGTTGGGTTTGCCTTCCTTGTCGTTGCGGGGCTTTGTGTGCCGAGCTATTTGAGGCTCGAGCCGGAGGCCGCCACTGAACATGTCGGTCTCGGATTTTTGGCGGTGGCCCTGCTCAGCTTGGCTATCTGGGGGAGCTCCATTATGCGGGGTTTGCGTGCTGGCGCTCGATCGCGGGCTTACATCCGGGAGTGCCAAGGCGTGGGACGCGAGGTGCACGTTGCGGGAGAATGCTCGCCGATCTGGGTCATCGAAGGAGCGTGCCCTCTTGTTGCGCTCGCTGGAGTCATTTGTCCCCGGCTGGTCATCTCCCGGAAAGTCGTGGATACTCTTTCGCCTGACCAACTCGCGGCGGCGTTGCGGCACGAGAACGCCCATCGTGTGACAAGGGACAATCTCAAACGCTTGTCCCTGCTGCTCGCCCCCGGAATCTTACCGCTCGTGGGAGGCTATGCCGCGCTGGAACGTGGGTGGGCGAAGTTCGCGGAATGGGCGGCGGACGATCGGGCGGTGTCCGGAGACGTTCACCGGTCATTGTCGCTCGCGGCGGCATTGGTTCGGGTATCGCGATTAAGCGCGGCTGCGGGACAGGCGCCCCTGATGACGTCGCTGTTGGGAGACGGGCGGGATCTTACGGAGCGAGTGGACCGCTTGCTGAGTGAGGCACTACCCTGCGAGCAGCGCGGGCACCGGATTTCTTTGCTGGTGGTGAGCGCGACTTTCACGCTCGCGGCCGCTTCGGTCGCTGTGATGCTGCAGCCGGCTACACTTTACTCCGTGCATCGTTTCCTCGAACTCTTGATCCGTTGAATGCGGGCCGGTAGTGTGGGGTTTGACCATGCAACGGCCCTCCCGACGCCAGGGTCTTCAGCAACCGGAGGGTTCCGTTCCACGCCTTGCTCGAAGGGCGCAAGGAATCAGAATCTCACAGCAAAGCTGACGTCCACTCGTCGGCTCGGCATTAGATAGTACTGCGCATCGCCAATCTCACTTTCCGCTACCGGGTCGCGCCGGTCCCCCAAATTGCGGCCATCCACGCGCAATTCCCAGCGCGGCGTACGATATCCGGTGCCGAACCCTACTGTCGCGAATCCATCCGCCAGAGCGGTGTTGCGTTTATTCAGGAAACGGCTCCCGGTGTAGTTCAATTCGATGCCGCCGAAAAGACCACGGGCCGGAGTGTACATCACGCCAAAACCTGCGAGATGCCGTGGAGACATCTCCAACTTTTTGCCCGCCAGTTGAGTTGGCACGCCGTCAAATAGCTGAACGGAATCCACGAATTCGGCGTTGTGGAAACTATACGTGGCACGCGCCATCACCTTGCTCGTCAGATACAGGGATGTGCCGGTTTCAAAGCCGCGGAATCTTTCCGTCCCGGCATTCGCCAACGCCGGCAATCCGTTGACGTTGGTCGCGATCACCAGGTTCTCGAAGTTCATTTGGAAGAGGGACGCTTCAGCGCCCACGCGTCCGCGGAAGAACCGTCCCTTGATACCGCCCTCCACGCTGCGCGCAGTCTCCGGCTTCAGGATGCCGGCCTCGCTGTCGCCGATGCCGAAGTCGATCGCCGCGGGCTTGAAGGTATCGCGATAGTTCACAAAGACTCTTACGGCGTCCTCACGGTGCTGCCAGGCGCTCCAGATTGCGCCGACGCTGCCGCTGGCGCGCACATTGGTTTGCCGATCCGCCGGGGCGCTCCCGGCTTCGTCACCGCTTTCCCGCTTCTCCGTAGTGATGTTCAACCGCACACCGGCATCGATGCGAAGCCGCTCCAAGGGACTCCACTCCACCGAGGTATATGCACCGGCGAAGTCGCGCCGGTCTTGGATGTGAACATCGAGGACGTTGGGGGGCGTCACGCGAGCCGCCGTCACTCCGTTCAACCGAGTGGTGTAGTCGAAATCGGCGCCTTTGGCATTGCCTTCGCCGTGCAGGTAGTCGCCGCCCAGCAGAAACAACACTCCATGCGGGGCCTTCCACGACACGTGCGAATCCAGGTAGACATCGGTCAGGCCGATCTTCTCGCGGAAGCCGTGAGCATTATCCACCGTATCGGAAAGGTCCACTAGAAAGCCGCGCAAGGCATCCTGAGCGCTGTGGGACACGGATGCTGTAGTCGACCACATACCGCCGCCAGCGTGCCGATCGAAGCCGCCCATCAGGGTGACGCGGTGGTCGTTGAGAAAAGCGCCTGCCGGATTGTAGTTGGCATCCACGGGATTGAGCGGAGATAACACTTGACCATCGCGCACACGAGGACTGGCCGGATCCTGGTTGAGCCAATTCAGATCCGCGCCAAACCAGAGGCGCTGCTGTTCTGCACCCTTGCGCGCCACTCGCCAAGCCCCGTGGCCGCGGCGAAAGGCGGTACGATCGTCACTGAAACCTTCCCGCTCGCCATCTAGCGTGAGGCGTGACGACCAGTTGCCGGAGAGCGGTACCGCTGTGGAGAACGTTGCGCCACCGGTTCCGAAGCTACCGCCGCGTAGAACCAGTTCCTTGCCGGTTGCGGCGGCGTCCTTATGTATGACCTGAATGACACCGACGAACGATGTGGCTCCATACATGACGGGAGCCGGCCCACGTAGCACCTCGATGCGATCCACATCAGTCAAGTTAAGCGAGGTCAGCGCCGGATTGAAGGCGCCACCCAAAGGCACACCGTCCACTACCAGGAGAAACGCGTCGAATTCTTTGAGACCCCAGAAAGCCGGAACCGCACTGGCGGGGCCCGCATCGCCACCCGGCGCAATCTCAACGCCGATGGCGAGAGCCAGCGCGCTGCGCAAGTCCCGAACTCCCCTGGCCCGGAGCTCATCTCCAGTGAACACCTCGATTGCAGCCGGAACTTTGTCAGGCGATTCCGGGAGACGCGTGGCAGTCACCTCCACGCGTTCATAAACCGTGGGCAATTGCTGCGGCGTTGCGGGCGGAGTTGTCTGAGCTAACACCGGCGCCAGAATGGCGAAGCTGGTCGTTAAGAGAAACCACGAAGACATTGTGTACCAGCCTAGCGCCAAAACCGATTTACTACCATCGCTAGTTCCTGGCGCCGTGCCGACCTAAACCCGCGTCGCGGGTAAATGGGCCGAGCGTGCTAGGATTTGGCAGGGTAACTGCAATGCCTGCCCCTGATTGTTTGGTGCGAACGGGGAGGGTCGAACTCCAATGGCCTTTCGGCCGCCAGATCCTAAGTCTGGTGCGTCTGCCAGTTCCGCCACGTTCGCTTGGGAAGCTGGATCAATCCTAGGATAGCAAGCGAGAAGAGAAGTCACACAGATAAGAATGTCTGGGTTAGACAGGGCATGGCTTAGGGCCATGCCCTGTCCTTTTTGTTGGCGCGATGGAATGTTATCATGGATTCAGATGGTGATAACATGATCCGCACCCAAATAAGCCTGGACCCTCACGAATACGCCCTCGCCAAGACAGAAGCGAAGGCGTTGGGGGTCTCGGTGGCCGAATTTGTTCGCCGCGCCGTATGTCAAATGCTTCCTCCCTCCGGAGATGCTCCCTGGATGCGTTACGCCGGCTTTGTGGAGTCCGGGAATCCACGTTCAAGCCGATCAATTGACGACATTGTCTATGGCTCAAAAGACTGAATGTTACGTGGACACCTCCGCGCTAATCGCCTTCGTGGACAGGTCCGATAGCTGAGATTGTTTTCCGATCCACCGCCATTGGTAACCTCGGCCCTGGTTGTCGCCGAGGGCCACGGCTGGTTTCTGCGTCGTTATGACCAACGCCGGGCGATCCAGTTTTTGAATTTCCTTCGCGAGCTGCCAGGCATTCGCATCGAGGCGTTTGACGGAGCGGCCCTCGCCCAGTCAAGCGGCATCATCAAGAAATTCTCAGATCAGCTACTCACACTCGCAGACGCGCACGGCTTGGCCGTGATGCGCTCACGCCGCACGAAGCTCTGCTGGTCGACTGACCGCCACCTCGCTCTGACCGGGGTCACGCTCGCCGTTTAGCCAATCTGGATTTTGGTGCGAACGGGGAGGGTCGAACTCCCATGGCCTTTCGGCCGCCAGATCCTAGGTCTGTCAAGGGTGAATTCCTGCACACTCAGGCTTCGGCTCGGCTTCCGGCGACTCAACTTTCATGTATAGACTTCGCGTGCCGCTGCGCCGCCCTCTTCAAATTGGCCTCCGTCACGATGTTGTAGCGTTCGCGCTTTTTCCAGGGACCGCTTTGACGGCATACTGACCGCTGTGAAAGGAGAACTCTGGGACCCCGACCGGCGGTTCAAGCTCGGCTCCAACGGCGGCTTGCTGAATGCTGCCGGCAACCGCGCCCTCGCCGGCATCGACCGCGCCAGCGCGTTCGCCGGCTTCAGCGCCATCCGGCCGGCCACTCCGACCGGCAGCGGCCTGCCGAGAGCCGCCCAGTTCGGTTTGCGAATCCGATTCTAACGGGCATGGACTCGGTACGTTTGGAAGGGCCTGAAGCCAGGTGGAACAGGCTTCAGCCTGTGTTTTCGGGCATTCCGTGGACTTCTGCCACGGATTGCTGGACCAGGCCGATCGCGTGGTTACATGTACGATTGTTCGACTCTTCGGGGTTGCCAGGTTGTCGGCGCAAAACAACGGTCTATTAAAACAGACGTCTGACCTTTTCCCGATGGCGATATACTTAGGCCGATGAGGACAACCGTGAGCTCGCTCTGTGTCTGTTGCGCCGTGGCGCTCGGAGCGGACGCCCCTGCGACCATGACCAAGCTAATCGTCAAACTCGAGAGTCCGGCGATTCCGAAGGACAGCTTCGCGGCCCAGGCAAAGCGAATGTACCGAGCTGGCTCTCAGTACTGCCGGGTAGAGGAGAATCCCGACCTGGAGAACGGAATTCATGGTCTGTTGATCATGAACGAACCAGACTCCTGGCTGATTAACCGTTTGGACAAGACGGCGCGGCACATGGTCGACCCAGGGCCTACCTACAATTGCAGAATGCCAATCTTCGTTAATGGCGAGGACATCAAGTCATCGGAGGACTTAAATGCTCCGCTGATGCAGCTCGAATTCGGACGTGAGCTTGAATATTTCCGGCCTACGTCGGGTGCGCCGACCCCGGGGCCGGTTCTTCAAGGTAAGCCGACGATGGGGTACATGGTCCAGGTTGGCGACTCGCAGTTGTTCCTGTTCACCAGTGGAGATCCTGAGGTGCCCGTCGCAGTCATACGGAAGAACGACAAGACCCGCGAGATCATGTGGTACGGAGAGTACGCACAGGTTCCGTTCGACGCCAAGCTGTTTGCAAAGCCGGAAGGCGTGAAGATAACAGAGGTAAAGCCCTGAGCAAGCGGCGATTTCGGCCGCGCGCCATCTCCTTCATTTCTTCCCAGGACCGTTGTGTTCCAGCACGATATTCACTTGTTCCCGCGACACGCCGGGGAACCACTCCAGGAACTCATCTACTGTGGCGCCGCTTTCCAGGTTCGAAAAGAGAGCGGAAACAGGCACGCGAGTTCGCCGAAAAACCCAAGCCCCGCTAACCCGGTCGGGGCGCCGCTCAACGGCTGGGCAGGTAGTCCAGTCAAGCATACTGATTCTCTTCTTATTATCACGGCGGCGAGTGCTACGAAAATCTCCCTCGGTACACGCCTGATCCGTCAATCGGTTAGGCGAAAATAACCCCGCCCGTGCTTGCAGATAATTAGATCCCGAGCGAAGGGCGCCTGGACAACGGACAAATGACATTGCTACGCGTGTTCATCCGCAGAGCGGAGACAACAGTTGCTGGTTCCAGTATGCGCGCCCTGACCACCCTGACCAGGTTCACAAACGGGCTTCGAAAAGCACCAACTGACGACCGGCCTCATGTTTCGCTGGGGATCTATCTTCATCTTGCCAGAGCTGTCAAGTTCCCCATTTTCATCCGCCCTGGTGGGCGCCGCGTAGCGGCGCCGTGGCGGATCACCAACGCACAAGAAAAATATTACCCCATGCAGCCAGCTACTTACAGCCAACCTGCCTCTCGAAACCCGCCTCGTGAGCGCATAATCATCGTAGAGCGGATCGCTACAGCTCCGGCCATCAGCCGAGCTCAACGCGACCCGGGGTGGCGGTAACCCATCATTCTGCCGCCACCCGAAGCACTTTTGAATGAATAACAGCCATGCGATCAACAACATACCGCGCGACACCACGTGTGATCGACCAACACACCACTCAGCATGACGCTAACCCCACGTTTTACCGTCATGAAACGCCCCTCTCGAAGCGTAACAACTTAACAATCAACAACATAGCATGTGTGCACCACTCGATGCTCAGATGATGACACACGCCCCAGCCCGCGACCGGCCGCAACGGCCTTCAACCAGTGAAGTATGAGCCTCGCAACCACCCCGAAAATGCTACGATGTCACCAAGCTATGCGACTGCGCCTGCTTGCGGTGATCCCCCTGCTCGCCGGACTCGCGCACGCCGCCGACGCGCCCGACCCCGAAGCGAAATTCATCGGCTCGCGCGCCCGCTACTGGGCGTTTCAACCGGTCGTCCGCCCGCCAGTGCCCGCGATTTCCAACGCCTGGGTCCGCACTCCCATCGACGCATTCATCCTCACCGCACTGCGTGCGAAAAATCTCGCGCCGTCGCAACCCGCCGATCGCATCACCTTGATTCGCCGCCTCACATTCGACCTCATCGGTCTCCCTCCGTCTCCCCAAGAGATCGACGCATTCGTGCGCGATCGTTCGCCCAACGCCTACGAAAAAGTAGTCGACCGCATGCTTGCCTCGCCCCACTACGGCGAACGATGGGCGCTCAAGTGGCTCGACGTGGTGCGCTACGCCGACACCAACGGATTCGAGCTGGACGCCGACCGCCCGCACGCCTGGCGCTACCGCGATTACGTCATCGACGCGTTCAATCGCGACAAGCCCTTCGATCGCTTCATCAAGGAACAAATCGCCGGCGACGAACTGTATCCCGGAAATAAAGAAGCGCTCGTCGCCACCGGTTTTGCGCGCGCCGGTTCCGAGCACCTGGTCTCTGGCAACATCGATCCCGAAGTGAGCCGTCAGGAAGTGCTCACCGAAATCACCACATCGGTCGGCCAGGCTTTCCTCGGACTGACGGTCAACTGCGCGCGCTGTCACAACCACAAATTCGATCCGATTCTGCAGGCCGATTATTACCGCTTGCAGGCCGTCTTCACCGGCGCGAAAGGGAAGGAAGTCGAAATCGCAACGCCTGAGGAGAAGGCCGCGTGGGAAGCGGTGAACAAAGCGTACAAGGCGCGCGTGGAGCCGGTGCAAAGCGCGCTGGCTGCGCTCGCCAAACCATATCACGACAAGATTGTTGCCGACGGGTTGGCGAAGCTCGATCCGAAGTTCCGCCAAGCCTGGGACACGCCCGCGGAGAAGCGCACGGCGGAGCAGAAGACGCTCGCGAAAAACGCCAAGGAGCAGATCGAGCCTACGTGGGACATCGTGGTGGCCGCGATGACTCTGGAGGACCGTGCCAAGCGCGCCGACCTGCGCACGCGTTTGCATGAGATCGAGACGACCGAACCCGATCCGTTGCCGATGGCCTACGCGTACGTGAACATCGGCGAGCCCGCGCCGCAAAATCACGTGCTGCGCATGGGCGATCCGCACAGCGCGCTCGAACCCGCGGATCCGGCCGTGCCGCGCGTAGTGCGCGCCAGCTACCAGATCTCGAAGGATTCTCGAAAATGGCGCTCGGAACTTGCGGAGTGGCTCGCGTCGCCTGCGAATCCGCTGACCGCGCGCGTCATGGCGAACCGCGTCTGGCAGTTCCGCATGGGCCGCGGAATCGAAGGCACGCCCAATGATTTCGGCGTCATGGGCCAGCATGCTTCGAATCAAGCCCTGCTCGATTGGCTCGCGTCGGAGTTCGTTGCGAAAAGCTGGAGCGTGAAATCGCTCGACCGTTTGATCGTGCTGTCCAGCGTCTACCAGCAACGTTCCGTGCCCGATGCCGCGCGCGAAGCGGCCGATCCTGAGAACCAGTTGTTCTCACGCATGAATCGCAAGCGCATGGAGGGCGAAACGCTGCGCGACGCGATCCTTTCGGTAACGGGCAGCTTGAATCCGAAAATCGGCGGGCGGCCGGTGCGCATTCCCATCGAACCGGAAGTTTACGACCTGATCTTCACCGAACATGAGCGCGACGGGCTGTGGCCGGTGAATCCCGACAAGACCATACAGGACCGGCGCAGCATTTATCTGTACAACAAGCGCAGCGTGCGCCTGCCGCTGCTCGCAGCCTTCGATCAGCCGGATGCGATCACTTCCTGTCCGATGCGGCCGGTGAGCACGCACGCGCTTCAGGCGCTGTCATTGTTCAACAGCGATTTCATGCAGGAGCAATCGAAGGCGTTCGCAGAACGGTTGGAGCGCGATTGCAAGCGCGGCGACGCGGCGTGCGAGATCTCGACGGCCTGGCGTCTGGCGCTCGGCCGCGTTCCGCGCGCGCAGGAAAAACGATTGGCTCAGCAGTTTCTTTCTGGCGGCGGAACGCTCGCCGACATGTGTCTGGCGATGCTCAACCGCAACGAGTTTGTCTATGTTCCTTGAACGGATCGACGGTCACTTGCGTTCCGCGCTAACGCGCCGCGACGTGCTGGTGCGAGCTGCCAATGGCTTCGGCGCAATCGCGCTCGGCTCCATGCTGCCGCCGCCCGCGCACGCTGCGCAACGCGTGAATCCGCTCGCCGCCAAGCCGCCGCATTTCCCGCCCAAGGCGAAGTCGGTGATCTTTCTGTTCATGGTGGGCGCTCCCAGTCACATCGATACGTTCGATCCCAAGCCGGCGCTCGAAAAACACGATGGCGAGTTGCTGCCCGCGAGCTACGGCACCGTCGTCAGCGAATTTACCAAGGGCGACACGCCGCTGCTGAAGAGTCCCTGGAAGTTCCGCAAATTCGGGCAGTGCGGCCGCGAGGTTTCGACCTTGTTCCCGCATCTGGCAGAGTGCGTGGACGACCTCTGCTTCGTGCGATCGTTCTACACCGAGAGCACCGTGCACGCGCCCGCCATGTATCAGGTGAACACCGGGCGCATCCTGATGGGTTATCCCAGCATGGGCTCCTGGATCACGTATGGGCTCGGCAGCGAGAGCGAGAATTTGCCGGCCTACGTCGTGATGCCGCAACCGGAAGGCACGCCTGAGGGCGGCACGCCGTGCTGGGGCGCGGGCTTTTTGCCGGCAGTGTATCAGGGCACTGTGTTTCGTTCTGGTCCGAAGCCGATCGTGAACCTGAATCCGCCGCCGGGGATGACGCCGGAGCGGCAGCGCCGCACGCTCGACTTCCTGCAACGCATGAACGAGATGGATGCGCTCGACAGCGACACGGAATTAGCCGCGCGGATCAGTTCCTACGAGCTCGCGTTTCGCATGCAAAGCCACGCGCCAGAAGCCGTGGATCTTTCAAAGGAAAGCGCGGCGACGCGCCGGCTGTACGGCCTCGACGAGAAGCACACCTCCGAATTCGGAACGCGCTGTTTGCTTGCCCGGCGCTTGGTCGAGCGTGGCGTCCGGTTCGTCCAGATTTATTCCGGCGGAGGGCCGGTGTCCATGCAGTGGGACGCGCATACCAATCTGGTCGAGAATCACGAAAAGATGTGCGCCATCACCGACCTTCCCGTCGCGGGCCTGCTCCGCGACCTGAAACAGCGGGGATTGCTCGACTCGACGCTCGTGATTTGGGGCGCCGAATTCGGCCGGCTGCCGATGTCGCAGGGCGGCAACGGGCGCGACCACAATCCGCATGGATTCACAATGTGGTTCGCGGGCGGCGGCGTCAAGCCCGGCACGTTGATCGGCGATACCGATGAAATGGGCCTGCGCGCCCTGGAGCCTCGGCATCACATGCGCGACTTCCACGCCACGATCCTGCATCTTCTAGGCCTCGATCAGGACCGCCTGTGGTTCCTGCACAACGGTCGCAACGAAAAACTAACAGATTTCGGCGGCAACGTGATCCAGGAGATGTTAGCGTAGATGAAACGTTTTCTGATTCTTCTTGCTTGCGCAGCGTGGGGACAGGTGACTCATCAACATCATCCGCCGTCGTCCGACGAGTACGCCAAGGTTCTGGAAGATCCTGCGCGCGACGCCTGGCAGAAGCCGCAAGACGTCGTGACGGCGCTCGATCTGAAGCCCGAGGAGACGATCGCCGACATCGGAGCGGGCACCGGCTACTTCGCGCGCCGCTTCGCTCATCACGCGGGCAAGGTTTATGCCGTGGATATCGACGACAAATTGCTGGCGATCGTGCGCAAGAACGCACCGGCGAATCTCGAAACCGTGCTGGCCGCTCCCGACGATCCGCGCTTGCCGGCTGGCAAGATCGACACGATCTTCTTTTGCGACGTACTCCACCACATCGACAACCGCAAGGCCTATTACACGAAGCTGGCAAAAGCGCTGAAACCCGGCGGACGAATCGTAGTGATTGATTTCTACAAGAAAGATCTCCCCATCGGCCCGCCACCCGCAATGAAAATCTCCGACGCCGACGCAATCGCTGAATTCCGCGACGCCGGCTTCACGCTATCCAAACGGCTGGATACTCTCCCCTACCAATATTTCCTGTTCTTTACTTTGTCCACGCCTGCCGCACCGCGCGCTTGACGAAAACTTTCGCGATCTCGCGGCGGTAGTCCGGCGTCGAGGCGGACGTGGTCAGCGGCTTCATGCTGCTGTTGGCTAGTTGCGCGAGCCGTTCGAGCAGATCGTCGCTGAGGCGCGCATCGCGCAGCGCGTCTTCCGAACCTGGAATCACGAGCGGCGCGGGGTTCAACGCCGTGATGGCTACGCGTCCCCATTCGCAGGTTCCGTCCGGCCTGAACTTGAGCGCGACGGCCACGCCGGCGAGCGGATAGTCGATGGAACCGCGTAAGCGGAACTTCTGATAAGCGCCACGCGTCCCTTGCGACGCTGCGGGCACGAGTACACGGGTCAGGATTTCGTCGCCGGCCAGTTTCATGCGCGACATGCCGTCGCCGGTGTAGAACTGCTGGAGCGGTAATCGGCGCAAGCCGCGCGGCGAGGCAATCTCGATTTCCGCGCCGAGCGCGAGCAACGCGGGCGCCGTGTCGCCCGAATAAACCGCCCAGCAGAAGCGGCCGCCCGGAGCGACGTGGCACACCGAGCCGTCCTTCTTCAGGCAGTAGCCGCAGGACTCGCGCCAGAACTGCGACTGGTTGTACCACAGGCAGCGCGTGTCCAGGCACAGATTGCCGCCGAGCGTGCCCATGTTGCGCAACACCGGGCTGGCGATGGTTTGCGCCGCTTCGGCCAGCACCGGAAAATTGCGGCGAATCTCGGCGGATGCGGCCACGCTCGCCACGGTCGCCAGTGCGCCGATGTCGAGGCCAGTGCCATTGCGGATGTAGCGCAACTCCGCCAGCGACTTCAGGTCCAGAAGGTAGCGCGGCGCGAACAGTTTTTGCTTCAAGCTGGGCAGCAGGTCGGTGCCACCGGCGATGGCTTGAATCTCGCCGCGATGCCGGTCCAGCAGGTCGATCGCTTCGCTCAGCTGGCGGGGCCTCAGCACGCGGAATTCGGGCAGGCTCATGCGCGCCTCTGCTTCAGCGCGCGCAAGATTTTGTCGGGCGTCAGCGGCAAGTCGTTGATGCGGACGCCGACCGCGTCGTAGACGGCGTTCGCAATCGCCGGAATGCTCGCGGCGAGCGATCCTTCGCTGCATTCCTTGGCCCCGAACGGTCCTTCGGGGTCGATCGTCTCGACCAGGAAGCATTCAATTTCGGGCGATGCGGGATCGATCGCCGACGGCGAACGGTACTCGAGCAGTCCGGGGTTCATCAGAAAACCGTCGCGCCAGGTCATTTCCTCTTGCAGCGCCTGGCCGAGCCCCATCGAGACCGATCCGATCACTTGGCCTTCCACGGTCAGAGGATTCAAAGCGCGGCCGCAGTCGTGCGCCGCCCACATTTTGTGCACGGTGATTTGGCCGGTTTCTTCGTCCACGCTCACTTCGGCCACTTGCGCGGCGTAGCTGTACGCCGGCGACGGCCCGACGCCCGCGCCTTTGAATTTTCCGCCTTGCGATTCTTTGGGCGGCGCGTAGCTGCCTTGCGCCGTGAGCGCTCCGTGGAATTCGAGCGCGGCTTTCAGTGCGTCATCGAAGCCGAGCGCGATACGCTCGTCGTTTTTCCAGAAAACACGTTCGCTGCGGCATTCGAGCTCTTCGGCCGGGAGCGACATCTTCTTCGCTGCAGCGGCGAGGATCTGTTCCTTGAGGTTGCGAGCCGCCCGCAAGGCCGCGTTGCCGGCCATGAACGTCACGCGACTGGAATAGCTCCCCAAATCCACGGGCGTGGTTGCTGTGTCGGCGGATACGATCTTGACGCGATCGAAGCGCACGCCCAATTCCTCCGCGACAATTTGCGTCTGCATGGTGTCGCAGCCCTGCCCGATCTCGGAAGTGCCGGTATAAATGACGATGGCGCCGTCGCGGTCGACTTTGATGGTGACGGTGGAGTGCGGCATATCCGACCGATTGGTCGGATTGGCCGCGCCGCTGACGTAGTGGCTGCCGGCGATTCCGAGTCCGCGCCCGCGCGGCAGCTTACCCTTGCGCTCGCGCCAGCCGGAGGCTTCCACCACTCTCTCGATGCACTCGGGATAACCGTAACTTGTCACGCGCAGATCGTTCACGGTGATGCAGGGCGGCTGAAGCATGTTGCGCAGGCGAATTTCGGCGGGATCGACGAGCAAGTCGTGCGCCAGCATATCGAGCTGCGATTCGAAGGCGAAGCGCACGTTGACTGTGCCGTGCCCGCGCATGGCGCCGCAGGCCGGCTTGTTGGTCAGCACTCGATAGCCGTCGTAACGAACGTTGGTGATGTCGTACATCGCGCCCAGCAAATTGCCGGAGTACAGCACGGTGACCGGTCCATAGCCGCAGAACGCTCCGCCGTCTTGAATCACGCGCGCGGCTACGGCCTGGATTTTGCCGCCGCGAGTGACGCCGGTTTTGAGATCGATGATGGTGAGCGGTCTTCCGCGATGCGCGTAGAACACCTCTTCGCGCGTGTAGGTGAGCTTCACCGGCGCTTTCGCTTTCTTGGCCAGCACCGCTGCGATCGGCTCCAGCGGGCATACTTCGCTTTTCGCTCCGAAGCCGCCGCCGACCGCGGCCTTGATCACGCGAATGCTGCTCTCCGGCATTTCGAGCACGATGGCGAGCGTGCGTTGCAGGTAATACGGTACCTGCGTGGACGACCAGACGGTCATGTTCCCGTCGTGCTGCATCCAGGCCAGCGTCGACTGCGGCTCCATGGCAGCGTGGTTTACGGCGGGGCACACGTAGCGGTCCTCGCGAATGACGTCGCACTCGGCAAAGGCGCGATCCACGTCTCCGAAGTTGTGGTGGTACTCTTTTTCGATGTTGTGCGCGCGATCGTCGTGAATCAGGTCGGATTCGGCGCGCATGGCGTCGAGCGGATCCATGTAAGCGGGAAGCGGTTCGTATTCGACTTCGATCAAAGAGAGCGCTTCTTCGGCGATACTCTCCGTGTCGGCTGCAACGGCTGCGACATTGTCGCCGATGTACCGGACTTTGCCGACGGCGAGGGCCGTTTCGTCATGACCGATCGGCAGGATGCCGTAGCGGTTCGGGAACGACGGCGCGCACGCCGGCGAGAGCTTCCGCGCGAGAGGTGTCGATGCGTCGGATGCGCGCGTGCGCAACAGTGCTGTGGAGAATTCTGGCGACCAGCATGCCGGGCACGGACATGTCGTCGGTGTACATGGCGAGGCCGGAGACCTTGGCCGGACCGTCCAGCATGCCTTGGCGTTTGCCGATTAGTTGAAACTCAGACATGGCCGCCTCCAACGGGTGCGGCCGCCCGGATTTCTTCGACCGCTTGTTTCACCGATTTGTAGATCTGCATGTAGCCGGTGCAGCGGCAAATGTTGCCCGCGATAGCTTCGCGGATTTCCGCGTCGGATGGATCGGCTGCCTGCGACAGGAGGGGCCGCAGGCTCATGATCATGCCGGGAGTGCAATAGCCGCACTGCGCGCCGCCTTCCTGGATGAAGGCGCGTTGGAGCGCGTCCAGTTCGCCGTTGGAGGCGAGCGACTCGATGGTATCGATGGCCGATTCCTGACAGGAGACCGGCAGGAGCGTGCAGGCGAGCATGGGTTGGCCGTCAATCAGCACGGTGCAGGAGCCGCAACTCGAGTCGTCGCAGGCGCACTTCGTGCCGGTGAGGCGGAGTTCCTGGCGCAACACTTCCAGCAGGGTGCGGTTGGGCTCGACGGCGAGTTCGTGAGTCCGGCCGTTGACGCGCAGGGTGACGAGTTCTTTCTTCATGAAGGCCGTTGGCTTACACCTCGATCATATTGCATCGGGTCGGGGAAAACTCGGGGGCCCCGCGCCGGTGCGTGGGTAGTGTGGCGCGGATATTGAAGCTACAATCTCGGTTATGGCAACTCCCGCCGGCATTACCGCAGCTCTGATCAACCCCTTCGCCGATGTGCAGTTCAACGCTTCCGGCGACATCGATAACTTTTTTCAAGACCGCAAAGGACAGCACTACGTCCCGTGGTTTAACGCCACGCTGGCCGGCCAGGGTCCTTGGGCGAATGTGCGCTTGCTGGACACGCCCGGCAACGACAGCGGCTTCCATCAATTCTGGGACCAGAGCAGCCTCCTATTTGGCGGGCCGATGAGCTTGACCCAGTTCGTGTGCCTGATGAGCATCATCTCGAATGAAGTACGCGGCGATTTTGCGCCTAAGTCCGAAAAAATGGGACGCACGGGACATCCCGGCATGGCGTACTTGTTCGACGCCATCGCAGGCGTGAAGCGTTCCTACAACACAATCAGCGGCAACCAAACGGCGTTCCAGTGCTTCAACGACGACACCTACGTCGCCGCGCATGGCGATCTGGTGTTAGCGGACCGGCTTGCGCGCACCACCGACGCTCGCTGGTCCGGCACGGTCTATCCTCAGCCTGACTTTCCCACCGATTCCAACCCGGCCATCTCCGGTTTCATCGCGCAGGCCGATTTCATGAAATTCCGCGGCCGCGGCTTCATACAAACTACCGGGCGCTCCAACTATGCGGCGCTAATCGAGTTTGTCCAGAACTACGGCGGCGACAACGCAACTATCACCGGTTTTCAAGGGAATTGGACAGACAAATCGCCCGATCAGGTGGCCTTCGAAACCACCAACGACGATTGGGACACGCTCTTCCAGCAGACCGACCTGATCGTTGCGGCGGAGGCCATCCGCGCGCATAACAGGAACTCCGGGAACTATCTGGCGCTCTCCGCAGACCCCGTGGTTCTAGACAGCACGGGCCCAGGATCGGTCTTCTTCATGGGCTTGCGCATCAGCGGCGGACAAGCCTACGCCACCACTTTCAAGCAACGAGTCCGCGCCGTGCTGGCCGCGATTTGAGCGTCCGGCTACAACACCAAGTCGACTTCGATGGTCACCGTGGCTTCAACATCCACGAGTCCGCTGATGATCGGCGTGCTGGTCGCTGTGGGCGCGCCAGTGGCTGTACGATTCGTGACCAGAACGGCAACGCCCTCTTCGATTGAACGGAAGCCGCCGGCGTGCAAGCCGGCGCCCGCGGCCATAGCGTCGGCGTGAGCTTTGGCCTGAGCTGTCGCCAACTTCAGCGCCTGTGCGCGCACCGGTTGCTCATCCTTGAGGGCGAATTGCAAACCCGATACCTGGTTCGCGCCGGCTTGAATTCCGGTGTCGATGATCTTGCCGGTGTTGGCGAGATCGGAGGTTGTTACGCGAACTGTGTTGGATGCGGTGTACCCAACCAGGTTTGGAAGGCCGCCGCCGGGCGGGTATGTGTAGTTGGGGGACAGAGTATAGCCGACCGTCTGGATGTCCGCATTCGGACCCAGCAGCAATTGCAGCGCGCTGAGCACGCTGCTGACCCGCGTGGCATTCTGGCTGGAGGCATCCTGCGCGGTGGCGGCCTGCGTCACGACGCTGAAACTGACCCTGGCCAAATCGGGCTTCACGGAAACGGTCGCATCGCCCACTGCGCGGACGAAGGGGTTGCGGCCCGCGGGTTGAGCCCACAGGCCGGCGCATGTAAGAGAAACAAGAACGAATCTCACGGATCACCTCCACCTGATTACAGTGTAGGGAAATCGGCAGCGCTCAAGAAAATGGGAAATTCCGTGGCGGCGCCCGCAATGACGTCCCGCGGCGTCGAACGGTAGATCTCCTGTCCGTTCAGCTCCACGCGCACTCGGTATCGGTCCGGCAGCAGGTCAACGGCGCCGAAAAATCCCGTCGAATCTGTAACCACCTTCTTCGCGAAGTCGCCGCCGGTGTCGGATTCGATCCATATCGTGACGCCATCATTCAACCAGGCAGGGCCGCCATCCACGCTGAGCGTGCCGTATAAATGCCCGCGATCCGGATTCGACTTCCAGGCCAGATCGGGAACTGCGTTGCCGTCCGCGAAGAACCCGGCCGCCGCGCTATAGAACGGTGCATTGTCGGGAAGCGTATTCGTGGATGCGTAGCTGTAGAAGGCCAGTCCGGTTACGGAGTTTCCGTTTTCCGACGGCGCCAGTGCGCGCGTCCATTGCGCGATCGACTCCGGCACGCTGTTGAGGTACGACGCCAGGCCAATCAAACTAACTCGTCGATACTGCCTGTCCTTTTCAAACGCAAGCCACCGATCCAGGAAGGAAGCGTTTTGCGACTCGCGAAAATAATTCATCGGCATCGCGATATCGAGAATGCCTTCTTCGAGCCACGCCCGCCAGTCCTGAAAAACGCGGCTGTACGCGTCGCTCTTTTGGAAGGCGTCGTCATTTGCGGGCCCGTTTCCCCAGGTGATCAGGGCAGCGCTGATCTTGATGGACGGACGGATGGCGTAGGCCCGCAAATAAATCTGGCGTACCAATGCGCTGACCTGATCGCGTCGAAATTGCGCGAAGTCGAGGTCGAGCGGGGCGGGCGTGTCGCTTCTTCCATAGAGACGCCGAAAGCGAGCCAGCGCGGTGGGATTGTAGCCGTGAATCCCGTCTTCGTTGTAACGGATGTAATCCAGATGCAGCCCATCGAGCGCATAGTTCCTGGCCGGCTCGAGGATCACGTCGAGCAGATACTTGAACACGGCCGGGTGCGCCGGATCCACCGATCCGGAAATCTTGCCGGCCGAATTAATGGACATCCACATGTCCTCGCCCGTGGCCGATGGGCCGTGTTTATTGAAGGCATGATCGGGATTCTGAGGAGGATTTGCGAACGTCCACAATTGGTTCACCGGGAACCAGGCGTGCACTTCGATGCCTTGCGCGTGCGCTTTGTCGATTAAATAAGCCAGAGCGTCGAACGCTGGCGAATAGTCTGGATCTTCGGCGGGCGGCTCGAGCGAATGCAGATAATACGAATCGCCGCGGCGCCGTACCTCGGCGAAGATGGCGTTGCCTTTTGCAGAGGCGACATCGCTCACCATCTGATCGACCTCGGCAGGCGTCTTGAAGCCGCTATGGAACGCATCCGCCCAGAAGGCGCGGTACTGCTGAGCGAAGGCCGGCAATGCGGCACAAATGAAGAGGAGTCGCCAATGCATGGCTCTGTCCGTGATTCTCACGCCTAGCGAACGGCGTTGTCAATGTGGCAACATGTCAGTTCGACCATGGCTGCTGAAATCGTTTCCCGAATCGTCGAAATCCCGCCTGTCCTCGACGCCGGCACGCAAATCCCGATAACCACCATACGCGGCTCTCATCCGGGCCCCGTCCTGGCGCTCATCGCCGGCAACCACGGCTATGAATACCCGCCCATCCTCGCGTTGCAGAAACTGCGCAGCCAGATCGATCCGGCGAAAGTGTGTGGAACAATCGTAATGGTGCATGTCGCCAACATGCCCTCATTTCTCGGCCGCACGGTTTACTTCAGCCCGATCGACGGGAAGAATCTGAATCGCGTCTATCCGGGCCGAAAAGATGGAACGGTTTCCGAACGCATCGCATACGCGATCACCAACGAAGTGATCGACAAGGCCGATTATGTGCTGGATCTCCACTGCGGCGACGGCAACGAGTGGCTGCGGCCGTATGTCTACCAGACCGTCACTGGCAACCAGGATCTGGACCAAGCCACCGCCCGCCTGGCTCTCGCTTTCGGCATCGATCACATCGTGCTGGACCGTAGCCGGCCTATCGATCCCGAGCGCTCGACGTACTGCTCCAACACAGCCATCACGCGCGGTAAACCGGCCATCACCGCGGAAAGCGGATTTTTGGGGACCACGGACGCCAAGTCGGTGGAGCGAATCGTTGCCGGAGTGCTCGGAGTGCTGCGCGAACTCAAGATGACGGAAGACGGCCCCGCGCCGCTGGCGCATCCGGTCTATCTTGATCCCGCCGATGTGATCGCGAGCCCCGAAACCGGGATCTTGTGGCCGCAGGTCGAGCCCGGCCAAACGGTAAAGAAGGGCACGGTGCTGGCTCGCATCACGGACTTTTTCGGAAAACAAATCGCCGCAGTCGAGGCGCCGCTCGACGGAGTGGTGCTCTACATCGTCGCCACGCCGCCCATCACCAAGGGACAGCCCATCGGTTGCGTCGCACAGCCCTGTGGCGCAGCCTCTTAGGCTGCCGCGTCGAGACTCGTCTCGACGCTTCTTGCCTCTGCCAAGCACAAGACTCGACACGAGTGTCGAGTCGGCAGGCTGAGAGCCTGCGCCACGCAGGCACACGTGACCGTACTTGCGAAATCGAGTACTTAGTTAGTGCAGGACTGGGCCATGCCCTGTCAGGAAACTCAACCTACACAACCATCCCGGCCGGCTGCCGGATTTCCATGCAGCCCTTCCCCGTCGGCAGCATCTTGCCGGGATTCAAACGGCACGCCGGATCGAACAGATTCTTGAAGCGGCGGATCATCTCCAGGCTGTCGTCGGAAAACTGCTCGGCGATCAGCTCCATCTTCTCCATGCCGACTCCATGTTCGCCGGTGATCGAGCCGCCCTCGGCGATGCAGAACCGCAGAATATCGTCGCCTGCCGCCCGCGCGCGCTCCAGTTCACCGGGCTGGTGGAGATTGAAAAGGATGATCGGATGCATGTTGCCGTCGCCCGCGTGGAAAATGTTGCTGATGGCGAGTCCGTATTGCTCCGAGACCTTCTTGATGTGCCGGAGCGTGGGCGCGATCTTGGTGCGCGGCACCACGCCGTCCTGCACGTAATAAGAAGGACTGACGCGGCCCACGGCGCCGAACGCGTTCTTGCGGCCCTTCCATAGCAGCTCGCGCTCCTCGGCCGACCGCGCGATGCGGACCTCGCGCGCACGACAGGCGTTGCAGGCCTCCACAATTTGCACTGCTTGTTCTTCGACGGCTTCCCGCAATCCTTCCAGCTCGATCAACAGCACCGCCGCCGCATCCATCGGATACCCGGCGTGCGTGGCTTCCTCCACCATGCGCAGCATCACGCCGTCCAGCATCTCGATCGCCGCGGGCGTGATGGCGCGCGCGGTAATTTCGGCGACGCAGTCCGCGCAATCGTCCACGCTGTCGTAAATCGCAAGAATCGTCTTTACGACTTCCGGCTGGCGCATCAGCCGTGTGGTGATTTTGGTCACGAGCGCCAGAGTGCCTTCCGAGCCTGTCAACAAGCCGGTGAGATCGTAACCAGGCAAGTCCGGCGCCGCGCCACCGGGCGCAATCGTGGATCCATCCGGCAGCACGGCTTCGAGCCCGAGTACGTGATTCGTGGTGACGCCGTAAGCCAGAGTGTGCGGACCGCCGGAATTCTCGGCCACGTTGCCGCCGATGGTGCAGGCCTTTTGACTGGATGGATCGGGCGCGAAAAAATAACCCTGGCGTTCCACCGCTTGCGTGATCTCCAGATTCACCACGCCGGGTTCCACGACGGCGCGCTCGTCGTCCAGATCGATTGCGAGAATGCGGTTCATGCGCGCGAAGGAAATGACGATGCCGCCAGCGCGCGGAATCGCGCCGCCGCTCAGCCCCGTGCCGGCGCCCCGGCCGACGATGGGAATGCCGTGCTGGTTGGCAATGCGGACGATGGCCGCGACATCCTCTGTGGATTGCGGAAAGACTACGAGATCCGGGCGCGCCTTGTCGACTCCGCCGTCGTATTCATACAGCGTCAGATCTTCCGGGCGATGCAGGTAGCCGCGCGGGCCGAGGAGCTGATCGAGAGCGGCGAGCGTGGAAGCTGGGATCACAGCAGCGATTTTACGTAGTTCACAATATCCGGATCGGTCCACCGCTTCGGCACGCCATCCTGTTCCGGTAGCCCGGCGAACTTCTGCACAACCTTGCCGTCGCGATTGATGATGTAGCTTTCCGGAAATTTGTACGTGCCGTACCTGGTGTTGATGTTCTCCTCGGGATCGCGCGCCGTCTGGAACGAAACCTGAAACCTCTTGAGCATGTTCCGATACAGCTTCTCGTTCCGATCGACGCTGATTCCCAGCACTACGACTCCGGAGGCGGCCATCATTTTCGAAAACTCGTTGAGCGAGGGCATCTCCTGGACGCACGGTGCGCACCAGGTGGCCCAGAAGTTCAACACCAGCACTTTGCCTCCGAAGTTGCGCGGAGAGATCTGCATGCCGCCATCGCTCACGACGCTAAAGTTCGGCGCGCGGTCGCCTACAACCACAATATGGTCCTGCATCGTGTAGACGATTACGAAGGCCAGCGCAACCAGCAGCACGCCGATCGTGCCCTTGAGCGTCTGATCCAATTTGCTCTTGGTCATTCAAGTCCCTGCGTTTCTTAAGCTTCAACTATAATTTTAGAGTATCGGAACGTTCCTCTGCTGCATCAGATTATACGGCGATGCTCATAACCCGCAAAGCTGAGTTCTCTTCATCGCACGTTTGCGCCCAATCCGGCCTCACGGCCGAGCAAAACCGTGAGTTGTACGGCGCGGCTTCGAACCCCAATGGTCACGGGCACAACTATGTGCTTGAAGTGACGCTCGAAGGCGCGCCCGATCCCGTGACTGGCATGATCTTCGACCTAAGGAAGTTCAAGGAGATCATCCACCAGAGCATCGTTGAACCGATGGATCACCGGTTTCTCAATTACGAAGTGCCGCCGTTCGACAAGATTGTTCCGACGGTAGAAAACGTCGCGGCGGAAATCTGGGACCGTCTCAGTCCCCACTTTAACGGCGGCGGCGCGCGGCTGCGCAACATTCGCTTGTACGAAACCGAAGACCTGTACGTCGACTACGCGGGGGAACACTCATGATGCGCGTCACGCGCCGCTACAAATTCGCGGCATCGCATCGTTTGAACTCCAGCCGCTTTTCCGGCGAAGAGAATCGGGAGTTGTACGGCAAGTGCAACAATCCGTACGGGCACGGACACGACTACGTGATGGAAGTGAGCGTCCATGGGCCGCTAGACGCCGCGTCCGGACAAGTGGTGAATGTTCGCGCCTTGGATCGCCTGGTGGAAGAGCAAGTCCTGCGCGATTTCGATCACAGGTACTTGAACGCCGACGTGCACGAGTTTTCCGAACTGGTGCCGACATCCGAGAACATGATAAGAGTGATCGAGGACCGGCTCAAAACGCATTGGCGATCCGAGTTTCCCGCCGAGTGGCCCCGTCTTGCGAAGATACGGCTCCAGGAGACGAGGCGCAACCGGTTTGAATCGAGTTAAGCAAATGAAAAAAAACAAAGCCGAAGTGAAGGTAATGCAACCCAGGTTGGATGAGGAATCCATCGCATCCTTGATGCACAAGATTCTGCTGAAGATCGGCGAAGATCCGTCGCGCGAGGGGTTGATTCGTACGCCCGCGCGCGCCGAGAAAGCGCTCCGCTTCCTGACTAGCGGCTACGACATGGACGTCGCAAGTTTAGTGAACAACGCGCTATTCTCCGAGAAATGCGATGAGATGATCGTGCTGCGCGACATCGAGTTCTTCAGCATGTGCGAGCATCACCTGCTGCCGTTCTCCGGCAAGATGCACGTTGCGTATCTACCGAATAAAAAGATCATCGGACTGAGCAAGATCCCGCGCATTGTGGACATGTACGCGCGGCGTCTGCAGCTTCAGGAACGCCTGACGCAGCAGGTGGCCGACACGCTGCAGGAGGTGCTGGAGCCGAAGGGCGTCGGCGTGATCTGCGAAGCGCGCCATTTCTGCATGATGATGCGCGGCGTCGAAAAACAGCAGTCGGGCACGGTCACCAGCGCCATGCTCGGCGCCTTCCGCGAGCGCAAATCCACCCGCGACGAATTCCTTTCGCTGGTTGCGGGATAGTAACCTCCGTCCCCGGTTTCTGAGTCTTGGTACATTAGATGGGGACGGAGGTTACTGTCCCGCATTATGATCGAAAACTTCCGCGAGTTCCAAGTTGGCCCGTGGCGCGTTCACTTTAGCTGGCTGCAGACCGGCATCTCCATCCGTCACGCCGATACGGTCGACGTCAAATTCGGCATATCGGCGGAAGGCCAACCGTTCGAAGAACGCGTGATCGCCCTGCCGCACCCGGCGCTGCTCGCCGTAAGCGCGAAAGTCGGCCACCCGCTAACCGACGCCTGGTGCATGAAACTCGCCGCGCTCCATCTCAAGCACATGATCGAAACCGGCGAGGATTTCGAAAAGACTTTGGTCACGGTGCAGCCGGACGAATTGGAGCGCAACGCCAGAGAGTTGCAGCTCGTTGCTACCGGATCGCCAGCGTGACGACGTTGCTGGCAACGCCTGACGCGGTCAGCATCACCGGCACCGCCGGACCGGTCGGTGCATTCAAGGGAACCGTCACATTGATCTGACCCAGTCCAGCGAACCCCGGCGCCAACCCCGCAAACGCAGGCGCAGCCTGCACGTTGCCAAACGAAACCGTCACGGCATTTGTGTTCTGTGAAGTCGGCGATCCCGTCGCGGCCGCGCCTGTTTGTGGCTGATTACTCACCGGCCCCACGCCAGTCGCGAAGATACTGATCACTCTTCCCCGGGCGATGGGCGTATTCGGCGTGATCACGGCGCCCGTAATCGCGTCCAAAATCGCTCCCGCGCCGCTGCCGTTCTGAGACTGCGAGAAAATGCCCGGCGCTCCCTGCGCAATGTTGATCAGGATGCTGCTGCTGCTGCCTCCGGGATTCGAAGCACGGACGACCGCCGTGGACCCCGTCACCTCATAGGGAATCTGTGCATTCACCTGATTCCCGGACACGAACACCAGCGGCGCAGAAATACCGTTGAACGTCAGCGAGAAACCGTTCAAGAGCCGCGGCAGCGGCAGCGTGCCTGCGTAGCCGGACGTGGTAACGAACCGCTGGCCGAAAACCGCCACCAGCGATCCCGGGGCTACCGGCGCGCCCGCTCCGGCATAACTGGCCACGCTGACCACGCCCCCCACATTTAAGATCGGCGTAAGGAAATTGCCCACCGCGAAACTAACCGTCACATCGATGAACTGCGGCAGCGCGTCGCTCGCCTGGAATACCAACGTCGCTTGGTACAAGCCGTCGGCCAGGCCCGTGCTGTCCGCCGAAATGCTCAACGTCGTGGTTCCCGTACCCGAAAGCGGAAATGCCGACAGCCAACGCGTGGTGCGGTTGGAAGGAAATATCGAAACCGTCCAGGGCATACCCTGAGTGAGACTGACGGTGAGATTAGCCGACGGCCGATTCGCCGTGAGCGACAGCGAGTTTTGCGAGAGCGCGAGTGGGCCGGTATTCGCCGCCTGCACGTCAAACTGGGCCGACAGCGTCGCGGTCACCTTGGTTCCGGTGTCGTCCGTCCCGTCGATTTCGTAGTTCAATGTCTCGGGCGGCCGGATCCCCGTCCAACAGATGCCGCTCAATAGCGAACCGAGCGCCGGCAGCGTCGTCGATCCGAAATAATCCTGAATGTTGTTGCTCAGGTCCACGCCGCCGGCCAGGAACTTGGTCAGTTGTACGCTGTGGCCGTTTTGCTCTTCCAGCCCCACGTGCTGGAACCACTGGCAATTCTGAGCCGCCTTCGGGTTCTGGCGCACTAACCCCGGCACACTCGATAGCGCCATGGACGCCGTGATTTGCGGCCCGTAGAACGGCGCCGAAAGCTGTTGCGACCACACATGCCCGCCTGGATCCACGCCGCTAAAGACGAATACACGGACGGTAGGAACCGTCAAACCCCGCGTTCGTAAACTGGCCGACAGCCCTCCGTGCGCCGCTATGCTGTCACTCCCGAAGAAACTGACGATTTGGGGTGTATAGTTAACCCCATCGATCGTGAAACTTGTAAGCGTGGTCGCGGTCCCCGCCACTTCCGTCAATCGCAGCGTATAAAACCAGCTATATCCGTCCGCGTCGGTCGTCTGCTGATATACCGGATTCGGCGCAATGGATGGAATCACGGCCGAGTTCGCGGTAGGCAGGCTGACGTTCACCCTCACCGGCCCCGCCGAACCGTTGAAATTCGCGCTGCCGCTGTAAAACGCGGTGATGGTATCGTTGCCGGTCGGCAACTGGCTGCCATAAACGGTAATCGCCGCCGTCGTCACTCCGCCCGACGTTGCCAGCGTCGCCGTGCCCAGGGCCGTGTTTCCGAAATTGAACGCCACCGTGCCGCTGGGCGCCGCCGCGCTCCCCACTGCGGCCACCGTGGCCGTAACCAGCGTGCTTCCGTTCAACGCAAAGCTGGTGGGGTTCGCCGTCACCGTGGTGGTGGTGTTGACGACGCGATTGCTCCACTGCGTGATCAGGTTGTTTCCATCCACCGAGCCCCAGCCGGTAACCAGATCGTATCCTGGTCCGGCGCTAAACCCGAGCGAGCCGTTCACGCAATTGGGGGTGTTCGCCCCACACGGGACAATATTACTGCCCGCCGTGATGTCGTGAAACACGCCGGCGCCGCTCTGCGCCAGCCGGTACAAATTGGGATTGATGTTTCCCACGCCGGCATTGGCTTGCAACCCTTTCGCAACCTGGTATTGATTCAGCAAGCCCAGTATTCCGGCGAAGGCCGGAGCCGATGCCGAGGTCCCGCTGAAAATTGCCGTCTGTCCGCCGGTCACCGCCAGATACCCGTCGTGCCCCGCCGCCGTGAGCGACACGTCCGGCGTCGCCCGTGCATTTGCGCTGGGCACGCCCGCTCCCGTCTGCCAGGAAGGCTTGGTATAGAAAATACTCAAGCCCCCACCCGAGGACGCGATGCCGTCGACCGAGGACTCATTCCAGCCGATTTCCGGAATATACGACAGCGCCGAGCCTCCGTTCGCCGTGTTCGTCGCGCTCCAGTAGCTGCCGCCTCCCTCGTTGAACTGCGTGCCGCCCACGCTGGTCACCTCCGGAATCGTAGAGGGAAAACTGGGATATTGACCCTGTGTCGCGAGTGCGCTGGCCGCCGAAAATGCCCTATCGCATTCCGCCGCCCCCGAATCGCCTGACGATATGACCCAGGTGATGCCTTGCGCGTTGGCCTGTTGCGCCGCTGCCTGTAGGTTCGCAGAATAGAGGGAGCTTCGCTTGGGCTCGCAAATGCCGTAGCTGTAACTGATCACCGGAGCCAGGTTCTGGCTGATCGCGTAAAGCACCGAAGTATCCACGTTCGTGGAATACACATAGATGATCGCGGCGTTGCGCGCCACGCCGCCGGATACTTCCAGGTCCAGGTCCGCCTCGTCCAGATCGCCGGTGATGCCTGGGTCCGCGCTGCCGGCCACCAACACCAGCTGGGGATCGCCGGCGGGCAGATTGAACCGGCTGCGGAAGCTCTGGATATCGGAAAGCACAATCGAGGTCCGTCCCGCGATTGCGATCTTCTGCCCCGATCCGTTGAAGCCGGCATTGTACAACGGCTTCAGATCGTAAATCGTGGCCAGATCGTCGGGCGCCAGAAAGTGGTTGCCGCCGCCGCTCGTAAAGTCCGGGTGTTTCTTCCTTCCCAGTCTCCGCGGTTGGAAATCGTCCAGTCCCAAAAACCCTCTCACCACGGACTCCAGCGCCGCCGGAACCGCAGGCTCCTCCGCATTCGCGAAGTGCAGCTCGCCGTCCACGCGGTAGCGATGGATCCCGGTGTGGAAGCTGTTCTCCACCTGGCCGGCGGCGCCGCTGAACACAATCCAGTTCCGCCCGCGGCCGATGTCATCCACCTGGAAGCCTTCACCCCGCAGCCACGCCACAATCCTGTCGAAGTCGGCGGGGCTAAGGCCGAAGCGGTCCGCATACTCCTCCGGCGTGAGCCACTTATGGTGGTTCTCCGAGAACGGGTCCTGTTGCTCGGTCAGCAACTGCTCCAGCGCCGCCTGCTGGCTGGCCGACGGTTTCAGCATGAGCGTGATCAGGCTCATCCTCTGCGCCGGATCCACCGGCCCCTCGTCAAACTGCGCCCGTGCGTCCGGATGCACGTTTCCCTTGAGCGTCACCGTGCGATGCGTGTCGACTGGGCTCGAAATGCGGTCTGTCTGCGCCAGGAGCGCCGTCGGCAGCAGCAGAGTGGAAACAAAGGCGCAGCTTTTCAGCAAACGCGTCATCCTGGGCAGATTCACGTAGATCATTATGTATTGTGAGGTCTCATGGTACATTATCACAGAAAGCGGAGATTTGGCAAGAAGGCCACGAGGAATGCATCCGCCGCGCATTTTCGTCTACGGCACGCTCCGCCGGCGCTCGAACAATAGACACTCGCGATGGCTCTCTGCCAACGCCGGGTTTCTTGGCAATGCCCGCATGCCCGGGCGCCTTCAACCATTTGGTCAGTTCCTGGCAGCGGCGCCATCCCGCGAGCCGGGCGAGTGGGTCCAGGGTGAAGTCTTCCGCCTCGCAGAACCGGGCCGCATGCTGCGCGTGCTGGACGAATACGAGGGGCCAGACTGGAAGCGAACGATCACCCTGGTGCGCCTGGATCGCGGCCGGTGGCTCGAAGCCTGGGTGTACTTTCCCAGGCACGTGGCATGAGTGAATATCCGCGATAACTGCACAACTCAGCTAGCTTTGACCGGACAACGCGTTAATTTACGCTTTTATACTCTGTGTATCGATTGACAACCGCCATCAACCGGGTTATACTTCTGCATCAAAGAGGAACCTCATGCCGGATCCCTTCGTTATCGACATATTTCCGATACCCAACGCGCCCGCCGGGCAGCCGATCGCAAGGTTCGACCCGAACCCCGCGAACGTCAAGACCGGTAACGTCGTCTTCTTTCGCAACAACGACAGCGTGAATACCCATTGGCCGGTGGCTTCCACCGTGCCCAACACCGATCCCACCAAGCCCACTCCGGAAAACCCCAATTTGACGGGCTGGTGGATGGATTCCCCCATTGCGACGGCGCTCGCCGGTCAACCCACGCCGTCGAAGGAAGCTTTCACTCCTTCCGCGGCCACGCCGGCTGGTGGCGTCAAATACCTGGACGCGCTATACCCGGATGTGACGGGCGTCATCATTGTCACATGACAGCGAGCAAGGGCGTCCGGAATCAACCATTTCACAACACCCCAGGAGATGAACATGCCAAGACAGAAGCCCGATTCCACTAAGGAAACTGTGTGTCCCGAAGCTACGGCGGACACTCGCCGTGATTTTCTTGGTAAAGCGCTAACGGCAGCTTCCGCAGTGGCGCTCGCTGGCGTGACCGATGTCCTCACTCCGGAGACTTCCGCGCAGACCACCTGCCCGCCGGCGGGACTCACGGAGCTGCCCTCAATCGGCGCCATCAAGCACAGCGGAACCAAGCTCACCGGAATCATCAAGGTGAAGAACCAGAACCGGGTGATCGGTTCCGGCGGCTCGGCGCAACCCACGCGCTATTTCGCGGGCTATGAGGCGAACGGCACGCAAGTTTGGCCTCTCGGCGGCGATGCCAACACCTCTCCGGTCCCCGGCCCCACGCTGGAGGCGTCCCTCGGCGATACCGTTCAGCTCGCGTTCTTTAACCAAGTGGATGTTTCCAAGTTCCAGGGCTCTTTGGACCGCAGCGAAGAAGGCCGCGACAACGGCTGCGACCAGTCCAGCAAGGCCGATGCGAACCTGGTTGTCACGGTCAAGAACTGGTACCCGGCTACGGATCAGTTTCCGAACTGCCTGCACGGATCGAGCACCGCCAACATACACTTCCACGGAACCCACACCACGCCGGACACCATGGGCGACAACGTCCTGCTCCAGATACGGCCACTTGCCGCCATGACGCCCGCCGACGAAAAGAAGATCGAAGCGCAATTTCAGAAGATCTTCACCGATTGGAACAATGGCGTCCGTGCCAAAAACTGGGCCGACCTCCATTCCGACTGGACCACCGATCAGGAAAAGGCCATCAAGCACTATGACGACACAGCCCCGTATCAGGGCGGTCACGGCTTGCCGCCAGGCCAGCGCCTGTGGCCTCAAGACGAAGAAGCCAATAAGGCTGGAATATGGCCGCAATGGTACGTTGGCTCTTTTCCCTACACGTTCGAAATCCCAAAGTTTCCCGCCTCCAACCCGGACTACCCGCACGCGAATCCGCCGATTCCGCTCCGCATGGGCCAGTCGCCCGGCACGCACTGGTATCACGCTCACAAGCACGGGTCCACGGCGATCAATCTGTTTAACGGCATGTCCGGCGCGTTCCTTATCCGAGGCGACGGCTACGACGGCAAGCTGCAATCGTTTTATAAGGAGCGGCTCAAGGAAAAACTGCTCGTCATCCAACAGTTGACGCCGTTACCGAATCTGATGAGCTCGAACGGCGGCGGCATTCCGATCTTTGTGAACGGCGTGTCCAACAAAAAGCTCCAGATCACGATGCAGCCCGGCGAAGTGCAAATGTGGCGCATCGTGAATGCGACGGCGGGCGGCGGCACAGGTAAGATCACGCTGCAATTCACGCCCTCGGTTTCGAGCGCACCGCCCATCGTGTACAAGCAGATCGCGCAGGACGGCGTCCAGTTCGCGTTTGCCAACTACAACAGTCCAACCAACGGCAAGAACCCGATCACGATGATGCCCGCGAACCGCGTCGACCTGCTGGTACAAGCGCCTTCGACGCCTGGTTGCTTTACCTATAGTTTCGGTTCGCTGCCGCAGCGGCAGGGGGCGATCTTGACGCTGGTTGTCACGGGCGACCCGATAAACCCGGCCATGCCTCTTCCGGCGTCCGCAGCGGACTTCCCCGTGTTCCCCGGCTTCCTGGCCGACATCGACCCGCGCTCCATTCGCGTCCACCGCACCTTGGATTATGGTTGGGCCGGCGCCGAGCCTGGAAACGGCGGTGGCCCGGGTCGTGACGAAACCACGGGAAGCGCGCCGCGGTACATGATCAACGGCAAGCAGTTCCAGGACCAGATCATCGACGAAGTGATGCTTCTCGACAGCGCCGAAGAGTGGACCATCTACAACAGCACCGTCGGCATCCCGCACCCCTTCCACATACACATCAATCCATTTCAAATCATCGAAGTGTTTGACCCGAGCACGATGACCGGTCCGGAACCGATGGGGCCGCCGTACGTATGGTGGGACACCTTCGGGATTCCGCCGGGATCCAGTACTTATCCCGACGGGACACCGCGCCTGGGTCCCGACGGCAAGCAGATCTTCGTGCCGGGCCATTTCAAAATGCGCAGCCGCTTCGACGATTTCGTCGGGACGTACGTGAACCATTGCCACATCCTGGCGCATGAAGACCGCGGGATGATGCAGTTGGTCGAGGTGGTCACAAACCGCACCGTCCTCAAACATCACTAAGGTTTAAACCGAGCCGCGACCGGCAGGGAGCGCTGCCACGATGGTTCAGGAGGCAAAGAATCCTCGCGGCCTGACTAATTCAAGAAATACGTCCGGTACAACGTATCCCGCTGCTTCGGAATAAATCCCGCGTCGCGATATAACTGATCGCCTTTTTCCTCGCCTCGGCAATCGCTCAAGCGCCACACATCAGCCGCGCCGCGCTCTTTTCACCACGTGCTGCGAGACTTCATGTGAAGGCCAGACGAGTTCTCCCACTCTAGCTGGCGGCACACGTACTGGCACGAAATATTCCGCCGGATAGAGATAATCCTCGCCCGACTCGTCGATCACACGTACATAGCCTTCCCGCACAGCCACCCGGTCCGGCAGAAGTTGATAGACCTTTCGAAGCTCCAAATCATCAGATGCCTCGTTACGGATACACAGTACCAATCTCGATCCTGGCTTCCTAGCTCTCATAGTCGTCAATCTAAGAACCGCTTAATCTTCCAACCCTTCCGTCCAATGCCGTGGCTCTCGTACCAGTGGACCTCGGCCAGTCTCGTTGAGCCCATGGCCAGACGAATCATTGCAATGCCCTTCAGCTTGCGCCAATGCCGGCCACCGTAGCGTTTACGCAAGAACTTCAGTCTGCGGATGCCGCGCCCCGTGGCGATGACCTCGATGTCGGTGATCTCACCGAGGATTTCAAAATGCATCCTGCTTCATTGTACTGGCAACGCACTGCTCAATAGGCGTTACCGCATGATGCAATCCTATCGTTCCGCCCAGCCTAATTCAAGAAATACGTTCGATACAACGTATCCCGCTGCTTCGGAATAAACCCCGCATCCCGAATCAGCCGCCGCAGCTCTTCTTCGCTTGCCTGATGGTGCGCCCCCGCCGCCGAGACGACGTTTTCCTCGATCATGATGCTTCCCACGTCGTTCCCGCCAAAGCGCAGCCCCACCTGGCAGGTCTTCAACCCCGGCGTCACCCACGACGACTGGATGTTCAGGATGTTCTCCAGATACAGCCGCGAAATCGCCAGCGTCTTCAGGTATTCCACTCCCGTCGCTTCTTCCTTAACGAACCGGCCGAGCGACGTGTTCTCACGCTGGAACGACCAAGGGATGAACGCTGTGAACCCGCCTGTGTCCTCCTGAATCTGGCGCACGATGTCGAAATGATTCATGCGCTGCTCGATTGTCTCGCCGCAGCCGAACATCATCGTCGCCGTCGTTCGCAGCCCCAGCGCATGCGCCGTCCGATGCACGTCAATCCAATCCTGCGTCGACGACTTCAGCCGGCTGATCCTACGCCGCACATCGTTATCGAGAATCTCCGCGCCACCGCCCGGAATCGACTGTAAACCGGCGTCCCGTAGTCGCGCGATCGTGTCGCGTAGCGTCAACCCGCTCACTTCCGCGATGTTCACAATCTCCGGCGCGGAAAAACAATGATTCCAGATCTTATCGCCGAAGCGCGCCTTGATCGACCGCAGCAGATCCTCGTACCACTCGATCTTCAACTCCGGATGCAGGCCGCCCTGCATCAGAATCCCGGTGCCGCCCAGATCGATGGTCTCCTGAATCTTGTCGAAAATCACTTGCTTCGAGTGCAGGTAGCCTTCCGCGTGGCCCATGGGCCGATAGAACGCGCAAAAGCTGCAGTACTCGGTGCAGAAGTTGGTGTAGTTGATGTTGCGGTCGATGATGTAGCTGACGATGCCGTAAGGATGCAGCTTGCGCCGCACAGCGTCGGCCGCCATGCCGATGCCGATCAGATCGTCGCTGCGATAGAGGTCGATCGCTTCCTCGCGCGTCATCATACAGAAACCTTCTTCGTCTCCACGGAATCGCGAAGCTCTGCAGCATATTGTAAGAAAGTCGCGAGGCCGGTGTATTCCTGCTCGCCCAACTCAAAAATGATATTACGCGTCAGGTATTCGCGCGCCAGCGCTTCGGAGATTCCGAGTTTTCGGTACCACTCCTGCACGATGTCATCCATGTGCGCCATTCCGAACCGCAGAGAATCCGTGAAGGGCTGAGGATCCTGGTGAGGTAGTTCCGCGCGCGCGGCCCACACCGCAAACACCATCGGAAGCCCGGTCATCTTAGTCCACTCGTCGCCCAGATCGAGCACATGGAACGGAAGCGTGGCCGGATCGAGGACCAGCGCCGCGTCGCCGATCACCAGCGCGGCATCGCATTGCTCCAGCATGCGCGCGATATGCGGAACTTGAGAGTAGAGCGCCGGCTCGACGCCATATTTCCGCGCCAGAATGATCCGGCTGAGAGCCACGGACGTGCGGGAACTCGAATCGGTCGCGAACGTCCGAATCTCCGGAAACGGGACCTTGGAGATCAGCAGAATGCTGCGGACCGGGCCGCGGCAAGCGATGCCCGTCCCGCGGATGATATCCAGCTTCTGGCGATTCAACTCCACCGAAGGTACGATGCCGATGTCGGCGCGTCCGTCCGCCAGCCGGTCGGCGCACTCGGAAGGAATCGCGAACGATAGATCGAAGAGTCCGCGTTGCTCGCCATGCAGCATGCCCCAAACCAGGGGAACAGTGTTCAGATAGCTGACGACGGATACGCGAGGTTTCAATTGTAGGCTCAAAACCCAGTCTATCGTACCGAGCCGCGACCGGCAGGGAGTGCCTCATGGGCCTGCGGCCGACCAAACGTGATGAAGACGCGGTGGGGCGGACGCCCTCGTCCGCAGCCGACCCCCTGGTCGGCCTCTTCGTTATGCTGGCCAGCTGGACGAGGGCGTCCGGCGCGGACCAAAGGGGGTCCGCCCCACAGCGTCTTCAACGGAGCGCCACCACGATGATCCAGCTTGGCACAGGCATTCATGCCTGTGTTGGGTTTTGGTTTCGTGGGGCAACCTTTTTCGGTGACAACTCAAGCCCTTCTTTTTCTCCCGGGCCCGCAACAACTTGCAGACATCCACGCGTCTGAACGCTTGACACCGTGCTAGCCTCAAATCGCAATGAATCGCTGCGAAACCAGCGCCTGCCAAAACCGATCGGAGCAGCCTGCGTCCAGCCGGTCACAACACTCGATTTTCATGACGCACGAAGAAATTTCGCGTCCAAGAGTTTCTGGAAATCGGCACAACCAGCCGCGCCGCCAACATCTTACGGGATGGCATCACCGAACACAAAAAAATCGTCTTGCGTCACCTCGCCCGATTGTTTTCAGAGCCCGCAGCATCCTCATGCTAGAATCGCGGCCACGCCTGCACACGACAAGCCTGCGTGACTTGCGGCGTGCTGCCAACCCGAACGGTCACAACAAGGCCGCTGCGAAGCGGGCTTCCTCGAATTCTTGAATTCTTGGATTCCGCCCCCGCTGTGCCACAATAGCGATAAATGCCCGATGCTATCGTTCTCGTCGCAAACGGGGATTTGCGGCTCTCCGCCAATCAGAAATGTTGGCCCGCGCAGGAGCGCGTCGAAGCGGCCGTCTCTGACGCCATTCGCCGCGCGGGCCGCCAGGTGCAGCGCGGTCATCCTTTCGATTCCGCGAAGCAGCACGGCTTCATCGACAGCCAGAAGTATGGCATGGAGGTCTTCCGCAATATCCCGCGCACGGCGCCGCTCATTGTTGTCGAAGCGGTGTGGCAGTATAGTCATCATTTATTACACGGACTTTACACGCACCAGGGTACCATCCTCACCGTTGCCAATTGGAGCGGCGAGTGGCCGGGTCTGGTGGGCATGCTCAATTTGAACGGATCGCTGACCAAGGCCGGCGTTCGTTACAACACGCTGTGGAGTGTCGACTTCAAGGACGATTTTTTTATCCAGGGATTGAATCGCTGGCTCAATGGCGAACCTGTCCGCCACGACACCAGTCACGTGCACGCGCTCCAGGATTTCAAGCTGCCGGGCGACGCTGAAGCGATGGCGCGCGAAGTTGCGACTAAATTGCAGTGCGACAAGGCCATCCTGGGCATCTTCGACGAAGGCTGCATGGGGATGTACAACGCGATCATTCCCGATGAACTTCTGCATCCAACGGGCGTGTTCAAGGAACGGCTCAGCCAGTCTGCCTTGTACGCCGAAATGCAGCGGACCACCGACGCTGAAGCTGGAGGCGTGCGAACGTGGCTGGACGAAAACGGCGTTCGCTTCATGACCGGGCCGGATCCGGAAAATGATCTCACCGACGCGCAGATCCTGGAACAGTGCAAGATGTACATCGCCGCGCTGCGCATCGCCGACGAATTCGGCTGCGATGCGATCGGCATTCAATATCAGCAGGGTTTGAAGGACCTCGCACCGGCATCCGATCTGGCCGAGGGTCTGCTCAACAACGTGGAGCGTCCGCCGGTCTTTTCCCGCGACCGTCGCGAACTGTACGCCGGATGCGCACTGCCGCATTTCAACGAAGTGGATGAATGCGCCGGCCTGGACGCCCTGATCACGAATCGCATCTGGACCAGGCTGGGATTCGATCCGGAGACGACGCTGCACGATGTGCGCTACGGCGAAAACTACGACGGCGAATTCATCTGGGTGTTCGAGATCAGCGGCGCCGCTCCGCCGCGGCATTTCATCGACGGCTACGCGGGCGTGGTGAGCGAGCGGCAGCCGCCCATGTATTTCCGGCTCGGCGGCGGCACGGTGAAAGGGATCAGCAAGCCGGGCGAGATCGTTTGGAGCCGCGTCTTCGTCGATGGGGGGAAGCTGAAAGCCGACGTGGGCCGCGCGGCGGTTCGCGAACTTCCTCGCGAGGAAACCGAGCGGCGCTGGGCCATCACAACCAGGCAGTGGCCCATCATGCACGCAATGACCTACGGGATTACGCGCGATCAGATGATGGCGCGGCACAAGTCGAATCACATCCAGGTAGCTTACGCGCCCAGCGCGGACGCCGCCAATCAGGCGCTGGCCGCGAAGGCAGCCACATTCCGCAACCTCGGACTTGACGTCAGCATCTGCGGAACGAATAACGGTCTGGGAGAATAAGAAAGCGTTCCTTAGTTCTTTAGTTCCTTGGTTCATTAGTTCGCCTTGGCCGCGCTCGCCGGTAACACCAAGCGTAAGCGCGGGGACGGAGAAACCAAGGAACCAAAGAACAAAGGAACCAAAGAACAAAGGAACCAAGGAACAAAGGAACCAAGGAACTTGTATTTATGAGAGTCGGAATGATCGGTACGGGCGCGATTTCGCACAAGCACGCGCAAGCTTACGCCAACATTGGCTATCAGCTTACGGTTTGCACGGACATCAACGTCGAGGGCGGGCGCGCGTTTGCGGATCAATACGGATGCCAGTTCGTGCCTGCATTCGAGGACGTTTGCACGCACCCGCAAGTGGATTATGTGGATGTGTGCACGTTCCCGGATTTCCGCTTGCAGCCGCTCGAGATTTGCGCGCAGTCGAAGAAGCACATTCAGGTGCAGAAGCCCATCTCGACCAACCTGGAAACGGCGCGCAAGATGATCGATACGGCGCGCAAGGCGGGTATCCAGCTTGGCGTCGTGAGCCAGCATCGCTTCGACGATTCCACGCAGTTCCTGCGCCGCGCGCTCGACGCCGGAAGATTGGGCAAGATCCTGCAGGCCGATGCCTACGTGAAGTGGTATCGTTCGGCGGCGTATTATTCGCGCCCCATCAAGGGAAGCTGGGCGACGGAGGGCGGCGGCGCCATGATTAATCAGGCCATCCATCAGGTGGATATTCTGCTCTGGCTGGCCGGCGGCGTTTCCGAAGTGTACGCGAACTGGCAGCTTGGCGCGCTGCATAAGATCGAGTCTGAAGACGTCGTGGCGGCGCTGCTGAAATATTCGTCCGGCGCCACCGGCGTGATCCAGGCTTCCACCGCGTTCTGGCCGGGCTACACCGAGCGCATGGAGATTCACGGGACCAAGGGCACGGCCATTATTTCGGGCGACAAGCTCACAACCTGGCAAGTCGAACATGATTCGGGAGAGCCGGCGCCGGTCGAGCTGGACGTGGCATCCGGCTCTTCCGATCCGATGGCGATTTCACTCGCGCCGTTCGAGCGCCAGTTCCGCGATTTCGGAGACGCCATTAGCAGGGGACGCAAGCCGCTTTCCTCGGGCGAGGACGGATATCGCGCGCTGGAGGTGGTGAGCGCGGTGTACGACTCCTGCCGCGGCGGACGCGTGGTGAGGCTCTAGGCGGACCATCCGGAATGAAGGTTCGCGTCCCAGCGTCCAGCGCCAATCTCGGCCCCGGCTTTGATGCACTCGGGTTGGCACTCGAGATTTACCTGACGTGCGAGTTCCAGCCGTCTGATCGGCTGGCGATCACCGTGCGCGGTCGCGATGCCGACTGCATTTCGACCGGCGAAGACAATCTGATCTGGCAGAGCGCGCTGGCCGTGGCGACGGATGTTGGCGGCGTGCTGCCGCCGATCGCGCTCGATATCGACAACGACATTCCGATCGGAAAAGGACTGGGATCGAGCGCCGCGGCACTGACCGCCGGCGTGGTGATCGCGGATCAATTACTCGGGTTGCATTGGAAGCCGCATCGGATTCTGGATGAGGCTGCGCAGATCGAGGGGCATCCGGACAATGTGTCGGCGTGCGTGCTGGGATCGATTGTCGCGAGCGCGTTGGACTCGGGCGGCGTCGCGCGCGCGGTGCGGCTGGAGCTGCCGCCGGCCTACGACTTGGCGGTGGTTGTTCCGGATTTCGTCTTGCCGACCGTCGAGGCGCGCGCCGTGCTTCCCGATGGATACTCGCGGCAGGATGCAGTGTTCAATGTGCAGCGCAGCGCGCTCCTGATCGCTGCTTTAGCCACTGGAACCACCAGCGCATTTCCCGCGGCGCTCGAAGACCGGCTGCATCAACCGTATCGATATCAGCTCGTGCCGGGGCTGGAGGAAATCGTCAAGCTTCGCGCACCAGGATTGCTGGGCTGCGCGCTGAGCGGAGCCGGTTCGTCGGTTCTGGTGTTCTACGAGAAGGGCTATGGCCAGGTTTGCGAGCTGGTGAGACAGATTTTCGCGCTGCACGGGCGAGAGTCGGAGACGCTGTGGGTGCGGATTGCACACCACGGTTATGAGTTCATTTAACTCCAACCATCCGCGATACCAACCGAGCCGCGACCGGAAGGGAGCGCTACCACATAGCCGATAATTACGCTCCCTTCCGGTCGCGGCTCAGTTACGGAGCGGCGGGATCACACCCCCCGGCGGTTGCCCCACATCTCAATGTGCAGCCGCGGGCTGAATCGAAACCCCTCTTGCTTGCAGATTTCGATCAGCCACCGCCCACGCTCACTAAGAACTGCCGGATCGATGCCTTCCGGCATCAGCACCACGCGGCCGCGATCGGCCTCGATCTCCTCGATTATGGCGTGGACTTCGGTTAGGTCTTCCGGCCGCGCAATCACGAACTTCAGTTGATAGGGAAAGCGCATTAGCCGGCGCAGCGTCTCGGGTTGATATCGCAACCGATCGTGTTGCGCTGATAGGGAAAGCGCATTAGCCGGCGCAGCGTCTCGGGTTGATATCGCAACCGATCGTGTTGCGCTGCCCAGCGGCCTTCCGGCGTTGAGTTGGCTAGCTTGGGGCTGATGCTCATCAAGTCGCAACGCACCTCGGCGTCGACTGTTCCTGCGGTTTCGATGGTCACATGTTGCTTGAGGCGATGCGTTAGTTCCGCGATTTGCGGCGCGATCATCGGTTCGCCGCCGGTCACAACCACATGCGACGCGCCGTGCCGCTCAACTTCGTCCACAATCGAATCGATGGATCTCTCTTCGCCCTCCGACTCCCACGACGTGTAGGGCGTGTCGCACCATGAGCAGCGCAGGTTGCAGCCGCTGGTGCGCACGAATACCGAGGGCACGCCCAGCAGCATGCCTTCGCCCTGAATCGAATAAAAAATCTCAGCGATTTTCACTTCGGTACTCGAGCGGGTCTTTGAGGCCCGCTTCCGCGAATCCTTTGAGCCGCAGCCGGCAGGAGTCGCACAATCCGCATGACCGGCCGGCCGCGTCGGGATCGTAGCAACTATGCGTCAGGCCGAAATCCACGCCCAGCGAACCGCCTAATTTGATGATCTCGCTTTTGGACAGCTTGATCAGCGGCGTGTGGATCCGGACCCGCGTGCGCCCCTCGACGCCCGCTTTTGTCGCCAGGCTGGCCATGTGCTCGAAGGCTTGGATGAACTCCGGCCGGCAATCCGGGTAGCCGGAGTAGTCGATGGCATTCACGCCGATGAATATGTCGGAGCACGACAGCACCTCGGCCCACGCGAGCGCGAACGAGAGAAAGACGGTGTTGCGTGCGGGCACGTAGGTGATCGGAATGCCTTCGCTCACTCCAGTCTTCGGCACTTCGAGATCGGCGGTCAGCGCGGAGCCTCCGAACAAGCGCAAGTCGATGGGGACAACCAGGTGCTTCGCCGTGCCAAAGCTCGCGGCTACTCTGGCGGCGGCATCCAGTTCCACGCGATGCCGCTGGCCATAGTCGAAGCTCAGCGCGTAACAGGTGAATCCTTGACGGCGCGCGAACGCGAGACAAGTCGCCGAATCGAGACCGCCGCTCAACAGGCAGACAGCGGGCTTCATTTCGGCAGCTTCAGCGTGAGAAAGAAGCCGATGATGGGAAAGAGGCTCAGTGCAAACAGCGATGTGTGGAGCGTGAAGTGATCGCCGGCCCAGCCGGTGAGGGGAATGAAGATGAGTCCGGCCATGCCCCAGGCGAAGCCCATCATCAGCGCCGAAACGGTTCCGGCCTGCGACGGAACCAACTCCTGCGCCATGACGACATTCACCGGAATCGTGAATAGCAGCAGGAGCCCGGTGAGCGCGAGCCCGATCAAGGAAAACGGGCCGGTGGTGAGGAAGAAAAGAGCCAGGAACGGAAGGCACCCGGCCATCGAAATCAGGATGACCTGGCGCCCGCCAACGCGATCGGCGAGATGCCCGCCGGCGAATCCACCGATTGCGCCCGTTGCGAGGTAGAGCGTCAGCGAGTAGCTGGCCGCGGCGAGCGAAAAGCCGCGTTCGCGAAGCAGGTAGAGCGGCAGAAACTGCGTGAACACAACTTGAACGATCGAGCGGATGAATACCAGGAAATAAAGAATGGTGAGCGGCTTCCAGACTGTGCGCAACGGATGCCAGTTGAACTTCCGGTGTTCCTGAACCGGCGGGCGAGGATGCTCCGGCAGCCACCAAAGCAACATTCCGGTGATGGCAATGGCGGGGAGCGCCGCCCAATACGTGCGCTCGGGACCGAGCCAGTTGAGGAACGACGAGAAGTAAGCCGGACCCGCTGCCAGGCCGAGCGTTCCCGCGCTGATGAACACGGCCATCCAGCGCCCGCGATTGCCAACAATACCGAGCGTCGCTCGGGCGGAGGCTTGCGGATGAAAGGATGCAACACCGCAGCCGCCCAGCAGAACCAGCAGGATCAGCCAGGCGAAATTCGAAGCGAGCCCCAGGCAGGAAATGAAGATGCCGGCGATCGCTGGCGCCAGCACCGAGAACATGCGCGTGTGAAAGCGGTCGGAGAGGTATCCATAGGCCGGCTGCATCACCGACGACGAGAAGACCAGCAGGCCGCCGAGGATTCCTGCCTGGGTCAAAGTGAGATGCAGTTTGTCGCCCAGCACGGGCTGGAAGGTGCCGAGCGCGGCAGAGTAGAGGTCGATGAAAAAATGGCCCAGCGAAAACAGAATCAGACCGAGAAAGCTCGCGCGAACGACGCGCTCTTTATCGGTAAGCTGGATTGCGGGGGCTTCAGTGGCCATCGGAACCTTTATTATATAGGCCGCGAATGAACGCGAATGTTTTGGTGCTGCTACGCGCCTAGAATCTCCAGGTAGCGTGCTATTGCTTCGATGCCGCGGAAGAAATTCGGGAGATGCAGCTTTTCGTTGGGTGCGTGCAGATTGTCGTCCGGCAGGCCGAAACCCATCATCACGCTGGGAATGCCCAGGTGCTCGTCGAACGCCGCGACGATCGGAATGGAGCCGCCCGAGCGAATGTACACGGTGTCTTTGCCGAACACTTGCTTCATGGCTTCTGCCGCGGCCTGAATGAAACGGTTGTCCGGATTCACCAGGGACGGCGGCGCCGAGTGGATCGGCTTGAACTCGGCGCTCACGCCCTTGGGACAAACTGCTGCGATCGCTTTCTGAAGCTGCGCTGTCGCCTCTCTCGGATTCTGATCCGCCACCAAGCGCGTGCTGACCTTGGCCAACGCCCGGGCCGGAATCACGGTCTTCGCGCCTTCGCCGGTGAAGCCGCCGCGAATGCCGTGGACTTCGAGCGTCGGCCGCGCCCACACGCGCTCGAACAACGGAACCTCCGGCTCGCCCACCAATTCCTTGACGCCCACTTCTTTTTCTTTGTATTCCTGCTCGTTGAACGGCAGCCGCGACCAGGCGTCCCGTTCCTTCTGGCTGGGCGGCTGCACGCGATCGTAGAAACCCGCGATGCGGATGTGGCCTTCACGGTCCTTCAGCGCGCTCAGAATCTCGGCGATCGCCTGGATCGGATTCGGAGCGGCGCCGCCGTAGATGCCCGAGTGCAGATCGTGGTCCGCACCCTGCACGATCAGTTCGCCGTACACGATACCGCGCAGTCCCACGCATATGGTCGGCAGTTCCGGCGCGAACATCTCCGTATCGCAGATCACCGCCGCGTCGGATTTGATCAACGCGGGCTTCGAGGCGACGTAGCTCTCGATGTGCTCGCCACCCACCTCTTCCTCGCCCTCGATCAGGAACTTCACGTTGACGGGCAAGCGGCCGTGCTGCTTCAGCAGCCCTTCCACGGCCTTGATCTGGATGTAAGTCTGCCCCTTGTCGTCCGCCGACCCGCGCGCGTAGATGTTGTCGTTGCGGATGTCTGGCTCAAAAGGCGGCGATTTCCATTCGTCCAGCGGATCCGGCGGTTGCACGTCATAATGGCCGTAAAACAAGATGGTCGGCTTACCCGGCGCGCCCAACCATTCGGCGTATACCAGGGGATTGCCCTCGCCCTCGATGAGCTGCGCGTTCTGCAGGCCGGCTTTTTGCAGTTCAGTTCGCACGAACTCGGCCGCCTTGCGGATGTCAGGCTTGTGCTCGGAGAGGGTACTGATGCTCGGAATGCGAAGGAAGGTCTTGAGTCCCTCGAGATATTCCTGGTGATGCTGTTCGTAGTAGTTCATATTTTTGACTGTCACAGGCTGAAGCCTGTGCTACCTATTTTATGGTAAACGTTGCGAAGATCAGGCCGAGCGGCCGCTTGTCTTCTCCGGCCCGTATGCTGTGGCTTAGCTGAATCGAGATCACGATGGTGGGCTTTCCGACGAGCTCGTTCGGGAGCGGAAAATCCAGAGTGAAGCGCTTGTCCGGATCTTTCAGAGTCGCTTTTCCGAACGGGATCCCATCCGCGCGCAACGACACTTCCTGCGGCGCCTCCGCGACTACGGCCGCGGGGCAATAGCCGGTCACTTCGAGCACTTGCCCGGCTTGCTTCGGGCCGCCGATCTTCAGGGTGGCGCTTTTGGGCATCCAGCGGAAATCTTTTTCGGGCTGGTACCAAGTCGGCCCGAGCCGGCTCTGATACAGGGGATCGCCGAGATCGACGAAATCGGGATGGCTGGCGGTGAACTCGGCCGAAACTGCGGCGAAATACTCCGGCGTGACGTCGCGCAGACGGCGTCCATCGAGCGCGTAGACTACCGCTTCGCCGCGGCGCAGCGCGACAACGGTATCGTCGAAGCTGATTGTGTAGCGTTGGTTGTCGCAGCCGGTCTCGGGGTGCGGATCGATCTTCTTCTCCGAACCGGGAGTGAGGTAGATCTGCGAAATGCCGAGCAGCCGGAAGGGATCGTCGCAAAACCCGGTCCAGTACAGTTCGTTGTCGATGCCTGTCAGCAGGACTTTATTCGCCTCCACTTTTGGCCTGGATTCCAGCCCCTTGATCAGGTACTTCATGCGACGCGATCTGGTGTAGCGATACTGCTCGGTCATTAGGGTGTCGGCGATCGAAACGGTGAGGTACAGGCCGGTCAGCACCACGGCTATTCCGAGCGCGACTGGCCGCGTGCGTCCGGAGAGCGCCCAGGCTGCCAGAATCGCCAATCCGATGGATGGAACAACCAGATAGTATTCGGCGAAGTGATTCGCGAGCGGCAGGACAGGAATCAAGAACACGACGAACCAGGCCAGCAGGAATATCGGAAGCCATTCGCGGCTGCGCAGCTTGCGGTAGACGAAGGTTGCGAGCGCCAGTGTGATCAGAACGGCAACCGTGAGGCCGAGCCACAGCGGCCTCCAGTCCGCCCGGCTGTCGCGCAGCGCGCCGAGTGCATATGTCCAGTATTGCCACAGCATCGCGAGAATACCGGAATCGAGATGCATTGAATAGGAAGCGTCGGTCGGCCGGGGAATGAAAATAAAGTGCAGCAGCGCGAACAGGATGGACGGAATGAATAGGAATAGCGTTTTTCGAAAATAGCGGCGGGCGCAACACACGGCGTAGGCGGCGGCCAGCACCGGGTACATGACGTTGACTTCGTGAACGCCGAATCCAAGCAGGAAGACGATCCACTGCCAGTTCCAATACTTCGGCTCTCCGGTGTCGATGTGGTGCAGAAATAGATAGAAGGCCAGCAGTATCGAAAAGGCGACGGCGATCTGGTTGTATGCGGCGCTCCACGAGATCGCGAGAGCGAGGCCCGCATTTGCCGACCAGAGGATGGGCGCCAGAAACGCGGCCGTGGCAGATCCGGTGAGCCGGCGCGTGATGTGCATGAGCAGAGCGATACTGGCGAACTGTGTCAGGAAGACCCACACGCGGAACGGCGGCGACTCCAGTCCGAAGAGGGAAGAGAAGACCAGAAAGAACAGCCGCTCGCTCAGCGTGCGAACGGTACCCTCCGCCTGCGGGCTGAACAAGACGTGGACAAGATCGGAAGGAGAGTTGACTTCGAGCCGCAACCCCAGCCAAGCGAAGTCGTCGTTGAAGAACCACATTCTCAGCGCGAGCCAATGCACGACCAGGCAGAACAGCATGGGCGTGCCATAGTAAAGGACCCGGCGGGAGCGCGGCGTGAGCGTCACTTGGCTGTAAATCCTATGCTGACGACGATGATGCCGAGTTCGCGAGGATCCGCCGCGCTCGGGGGGAGGGTCTTGTCGAGATGGCCCTCGACGAGAATCGCCGCGCTGCGGAGCCGATCGGGCGGGATGTCGCGGGAATAGGTGTAGGCTCCGGGCCGGCTGTACGTTTCTGGCTGCACATTAAGCCCATTAATTACAGTAGATAGAGTAATAGATTGCAACCGTTGGATTAGTGCTTCTGGCACGGCCAGCGCGATCTCCAGCCGCGCGCCGGTTGCGCCGACGTGGGCGGGCGGCGCGAGTGTCGCGGCGAAGTCTCTTGCGGTCCAGCGCCATTGATCATCGGGTTCGTAAAAGCCTTTCACGAGTTGGTGAGCGGAATGGGCGTCGGACACGACGATGGAGCTGGCCAGCACGCCATCATCGCCAAGAGGTTCAAGCGTGGGCCATTTGCGTTTGTGTTTGCAGCCGGCCGAGAACAGAAACAGGATTGCGATCAGCGACGCCGGGAGCAGAACTCTCACCGGCGGCACCTGGCTGGATGGATCAATCTCCGCATTTCTCAACCTCCACCAAGCAACTATAGAAGGTTGCGCCACCGCCGATGTCGGTGAGCCGGTCGGAAGTGAGCACATTGACGTTGCAGGCGTCGGGTGCGAGCTTGTTCCACCGGACGGATGGCGCCCACACCACGCCGGGCCGGGTTGCGCCGTTCACGTCCGCCGTGAGCAGGCAGCTGCCGCGGCCGTTGAAGACGCGCACACGGTCGCCCGTCGAGATGCTGCGTGCGCTGGCATCATCGGTGTGCAGGAACAGCGTGGAGGTTTGCGCTTTCGCAGCCGCTTGATTGCCGAACGTGGAATTCATGCTGTCGTCACTCTTGGCGGAAACCATTTCCAGCGGATAGCGAGCGCGCAGATCTTGAGCGCCCAAGCGCGATTCGACGGGAGGCGCGTAATCGAGCGTCTCGGCATCGAATTCACACTTGCCGGAGGGCGTGCCGAATTGACCCTTGGCGAAGGGGAGGAAAGGCTCGCCGGCCGGAGCGACATTGAGGCGTACGGAACGCTCGCGATCCAGCCGCTCCAGAGTGATTCCTTTGATAAACGGATGATCCGAGGCGAGCAGGGTGCGAATCATGTCGTCTTCCGATTCGCGGAAGCAGGCATCGTCGAAGCCCATGCGTTGGGCCAGCAGCCGGAATATTTCCACGTTCGACTTGGTTTCGCCGGGGGCTGGAAGGGCAGGCCGCGCGAGTTGCAGATAGTAGTGGCCGTATGCGAGGTAGAGATCGGTGTGTTCGAGGAACGTGGTTACGGGGAGCAGGATGTCGGCATGGTCGGCGGTGTCGTTCTGGAATTGCTCCAGCACCACGGTGAACAGATCTTCGCGCCGCAGGCCTTGGAGCACCAGGTTCTGATTAGGGGCGATGGCCGCTGGATTCGAGTTGTAGTTGATCATCGCCATGACGGGCGGATCTTTCAGCGTCGTGAGCGCCTTGCCCAGCTCTGACATATTGACGATGCGCGCTTCGCGGCCGAGCGAGCGCATCTGCAGTTCGGGCAGCTCGAGGCCGGGCCTGTTCACCTGGAAAGCTCCGCTGGTGGAAAGCTGGGCGCCTCCGCCAACCTCGCGCCAGGAACCGATCAGGGCAGGCAGCGCGGAAATGGCGCGGACCGCCGTGCCTCCGCGGTCGCTGCGTTGCACGCCATAGTTCAAGCGAATGACTGCCGGGCGCGTGGTCGCGTATTCGCGCGCGAGCGCTACGATATCGGCGCGATCGATTCCGGTGAGCGCTTCCACGCGGTCCGGCGGATATTCACTGGCGCGTTTTTTCAGCGCATCGAATCCCTCGGTGTAGTTCGCGACGTAATGGGCGTCGTGCAGGTTCTCGGCGATGATGACGTGCATCAATCCGAGGGCCAGCGCGAGATCGCTGCCGGGGAAGATGCTGAAGTGTTTATCGGAGAGGCGGCCGGTGCGGTTGCGAACCGGGTCGATGGTGTAGAACTTCGCGCCCTTGCGGCGTGCCTCGACGATGAACGGCCAGAGATGAACGCTGGTGCCGAGAATGTTCGCGCCCCAGGCGACGATGAGTTTGGAATGCGCGAACTGCTCGGGCTCCGTGCCGTACTTGAAGCCGAGGGTTTTCACGAGACCCGCGCCGCCGGCCGACGAGCAGATGGTTCGGTCCAGGCGCGATGCTCCCAGCCGATGAAAGAAGCGGCGGTCCATGCCCCCGCCGTTCAGGAAACCCATGGTGCCCGCGTAACTGTAGGGGAGGATCGCTTCGGGGCCGTGTTCGGCCGAGATCGCTTTGAGTCTTTCGGCGATGGTATCGAGCGCTTCGTCCCACGAGATGCGCTGAAACTTACCCGCGCCTTTCGCTCCGGCGCGCTTTTGCGGATAGAGCAGGCGGTCCGGCGAATACTCGCGTTCCAGATAGCGGGCCACTTTGCCGCAGAGGAATCCGCGCGTGATCGGGTGAGCCGGGTTACCGCGCAGATGGCTGCCCTTGCCGTCTTCGACGTTGATGAGCAGCGAGCAGCAATCCGGGCAGTCGAGCGCACAGACGGAATGTCGGACGTCGGTCATTTCTTCGATTATACGAGGGACGGCTTCGTGCGTGCAGTGGACCACAAGTGTTCGCAAGAGTGCGAACACGGCACGCTGAGAGCGTGCGCCACATCGCAAACGCCGGAGTATATACACACGGTGTATACTAGAATCATGAGGACCAAAGTCTTCCGCAGCGGCAACTCGCAGGCGGTAAGGATCCCGCGCGAGTTCCGACTTGACACAAATGAAGTAGAGATCATCCGGACTGGCGATGACCTCATCCTGCGCAAGGCGCCTGGTAACCTGGTACGCGCCGCCGAGCTGTTAACGAGTTTGTCAAGCGACTTCTTCAAGGGCGGCCGCAGGCAACCCAAAATGGATCGGAGACCAAAGCTCTAAGTGGACTACTTGTTAGACACGAACATCTGCATATACACTGCGAAGCGGCGCCCTTCAACCGTCGTGTCGCGATTGGAAAAGCTGCGCCCTGGCGACGTCGGAATGTCCATCGTCACCTATCTTGAACTTGTCTATGGCGCATGGAAGAGCACTCGCAAACAGCAGAACGTTGCAACCGTTCAAGAACTCTCCCGGCTCATCCCGGTGCAGCCATTGGATACAGCGGTCGCGGATCATTACGGACGCATCCGCTGGGAACTCGAGCGCGCAGGCTCTCCGATCGGCGCCTACGACCTGCTCATCGCGGCCCACGCCCTCTCACTCGGCCTGACCCTGGTCACGAACAATCTGCGTGAATTTGCCCGCATACGCGGTCTGCGGGTCGAGAACTGGACGTGAAGACAGAAGCCTCTTCGTAGCTGCGGCTGCCTGGTCTCCCTGCGCGTGCCGGATGTTGGGTCAGGGAGCGTACGGCCCTCTTCGAATCGCAAGTTGGTAGCCAATGTCCGTCCGGTCAGTAATCCTGCGTGCCGGCGCTATGTCGGCTTCCGGCAGACGGATGGCGAACTGGTCTTCTTATTGAGCTTGGCAACCAGACTCGATCCCTCCATTCTGGTTCCTCTTGATCGAGCCTCGGCAAATTTCCGCTCCACATAATCGCGTCCAGCCTTGCTAGCCCACCAATCCGCCTCATCGCTTTCACTTTTGAAATGTGGCATGCGAGGGATCTTCTTCATTGAGTTCATTCTCTCTCAGCGGAGCGCTCCGTTGAAAACACCCCCCTGGGTGAACACTGCCATTCAACGCGGACGGGTAAGATTCACTGGCTGCCGCCAACGGCTGGGGCGGGAATTAGCT
>WNFJ01365318.1_pt1 | contig 88352 bp, 72 predicted proteins | sample 5400461 | NCBI WGS metagenome assembly WNFJ01 (sample SAMN13153349, study PRJNA577476) | soil metagenome | isolation source: 115 cm saprolite on Douglas fir-dominated hillslope | place: USA:California | collected 2013-09-17
AACAATCGGCGGCAAACTGATGCCCGCCGGGTGCGCCGCGGTGGTGGCGATCTTCCTGCCGCGCCGTCGGGCGATGGCCTGGAAGCTGGCGGCGAACTGAGGGTGCCGCCTGGCGGTCTGCGCCGTGCGCGCCTGCAACGCGGCGGGATCGGCCCGGCCCGCCGCCCCCGAGCTGGACAGCCGGGCACGGGGAACACGGCAGCGCCGCACCCGGGTGCGTGGTGGCTGAGCCTGGTTGATCAGTGGCGATTTGCGGAAGTGGCCCGGCGTGCGCAGCGCGCCGTCTTGATCTAAATACGGATTAATTCGGCAACGCGACCCATGGGGTGGCAGACCCACGGGGTGGCAGACCCATGGGGTGGCCGCGAAATGCCGGGCTGATCCTGGCGAGGTCGTCACTGCCGCGGCGTGGGAGTTGGCGAGGAGCTCGGCCTTGCCGGGTGCTGGCATTCAGCCCTCATGGGCGGCTGCTGGCCAGCTACGGCAACGACGACACGGTGCGGGCGCGCTGCAGGAAGTTCTCCAGTTATCTGCTGCGCGAGCGCTGTAGCTGGCGACGACGAACCGGCCCGGGACGTGTCTCCGCAGCTGGGACGCCCTGTCCCGGCGCGCGCCTCGCGGCCGGACGTGAGCGGCTGCCTTGGCCTTGGTCTCGCGTTAGTCACGGGCCTGGATCACTTCCCCCCTGCAAACCCGCTGGTGAGCGCGCCTGGCAGGATTCGAACCTGCGACCGGCTGCTTAGAAGTTGCTATCCAGGGCTGAACGCTATAGCCACCAGCGAAAACGCAGGCCGCAGCGGAGCGTCATAGCCCAAGTTATCTGCTCACCATACCCAGCCGCAGACAGGTAGCCGACGCTCTGACACTGATCATTATGAGCCTCGTTTTCGGCCTCCTCTGCGGAACATATCAAGGATGCTTCGCACAGGCCCGCGGCCCGGATGCTCAATGTACTTGCCGCCGACCCCCAGCCACCGGGGGGTGTGGCTGGTGCTCGCCGGGAAGATCGGCCAGGTCCGCGACATGATCACCGCCGTCAGCGACCACGGCCAGAGACCCGAATAGCACCGCACCGTGGCCGAGGCCGTCCACGCAGCCCAGGCAGGGGCACTGACCGGCTGACCTGCGATCGGCCGACTCACCCCAGCCCGGTCGGCGCTGCGGCTGCCTCTGGGCTTACCCGCTCCCTGCGGCCCCGTTCCGAGACGAAGAAGATGGCGAGCCCGATGGCGATCGACGCCACCGTGATCGCCCCCACGGCCAGAGCCCACCCGGACTTGGTGAAGATCGGTGCCCACGGCGCCCAGAACAGCAGAAACACCGCCGCCAGGTCAGCGAGGACGCCGACCACCCCGCACACGGCCAGCACGCCCCACGGAGTCTGCTGGACCTCCTTGAACTTCTCGGGGAACGCGCGCCGGACGAAGAACACGTCGCTGAACAGCAGCACCATCGACGTGCACCACACCACGGTCACCGCGGCGAGCAGCACCAGGTAGACCTTGGTGGCGTAGTTCGAGCTAGCCGACTGGACCGGGAAGTAGATGACCGCGGTCGCGACCGATGCGATCACGGTCTGGCCGAGGACGGCGTTGGCGGGAACCTTGTTCTGGTTCACCCGCCCGAACTGGTGCGGCAGCCGACGCTCCAGGCCCGAAACGAACATGAGGCGCGCGAACGAGTAATTGTATACGACCGTGTCGGATATAAAGATGAGCACGAGGACGAACGCGACCCACGAGCCCAGCGTGTGGCTGAACGCGATCTGCACGGCCTGGACTACGCCGTAGGTGGCATTGTTATGGGCCACCGGGACGACGACCATGTTGGAGAAGGTAGTCAACAGGTAGGCGACGATCACGACCAGGACGCCCCAGAACAGGTAACGTTTAATGGACCTCTCGCTCTTGATCTCGACGCCCATGTTCAAGGGCACCTCGATGCCGAGGAGGGCGAGAATCACGGTCGAGAAGAACGTCCATTGGCCCCACCCGCGCAGGCCAGAGAGGTGGAATGCGAAGGAGTTGGCCGTGGGGTGTCCCTGGACCAGCCAGACAAAGCCGGAGATCCCGATTATGAGAATGCAGGCCGAGTACAACACGAATTGGATATTCACGTAGTTCTGAGTCAGCCGGAAGCGGAGCGTCCCGAGAAGGCACGAGAACCACAGCACGGCCAGCACGATGAGTCCCTGCTGCCATGGCCTGGTGAACAGATTGGAATTGATCGCCTGTGAAAGCGAGACGACAAGTGACCCCGCGAGGATCATGACCAGGACGCCCGGCCACCACGCGGCGAACCCGGCGAAGAATCCCCAGAACGAGCCCAGGGCCTTATGGGTCCACACGTACAGCGAGCCCTCCTCGGGGAACATCCGGCCCAGCTGTGCGGTGACGAAGGCCCCGGGGATGAGGAACGTCAGGAACCCGAGGATCCAGAACACGTATGCTGCGGACCCGGCGAACTGCACCGTTGACGAGTTCGATATGAACAGGACGAGGGCGACAAAGATGACCACGAGGTCGAAGGAGTTCAGCACCCTGGAGACCAAGGTGGGGGCCACCTTCTCGGAGATCATGGACCGGTCGTCGGACATGTCTGCGGCCATGGAGCACCTCCCAAGAACATCCCAGTGGGAAACTTGGCGCCCTTAACGCGGCGCAGAAGGCGAGGCGCGACAGTGCGCAGCAGCCTCGACATATGCTCTTGTTACAGTGCTAGGTTCCCACCTCGGCGGCCCGCTGACCACCCCCCAGCACCCCAGTCGCTTCTATGCTGCTGCCTTGCCTTGGTCCTGGAGGATTCGATCGGGGGTTAGCGGCCGGTGCCAGAACATCCACCCGAGCAGGCCATGGCTGATTTCCTGAGCGAGCGCGGGCGGTGGGACGGCAAGCACCGGGCACCGGGCGTGTGCCAGACAGTAGCGGCCTACCCTGCCGTAGACCACCTGGGCCAGCGGGCCGCGGCGGCCTGCCCCCACGACCAGCAGGTCACCGGGGTCAGCGATCATGACCAGGACCCAGCCAGCCTCGCCCCGCTCGATAACAGGCTGCACCAGCAGGTTAGCGGGGATCTGGCCCCATGCCGCAATGAGCGTATCGCGCAGTCGCTGTTTAGCGTCGTCCGCCCAGACGCGGCGCAGGTAGCCACAGCCTGCGCGCCGGTCGGCGAGATCACCACCGGGCGGCACCCAGGCCAGGACAGGTATCAGGGTCGCTGAGTTGGCGCGGGCCAGGTCCTCCGCGTAGCGCAATGCCCGCAGGCTGCCCGGTGAGCCGCTCGCGCCGACGACGACCCGGCGTATGCCGGACACGGCAGGTCTCCTTCCTCACGGCCAGTTCTTCGCCTAGATAACTCGTTTGTACGCCGGAAAGGAAGCGGCGACAGGTGTGTTCCTGCGGCGGCCTGCCATGGGAAACGCAAGGGGTTCCTGTGGCTAGTGGTGATCTCCGCGACGCGGGGCTCGGGGGAGAGCCAGGCAGCCCGCCTGGCCAGCATTGACAAGCATGGCCGTGGGGGTTTCGGCGTCAACATAAGAAGTTATCCAGTTATCTGCTGTGTGAGCGCTGTAGCTACCTGGCGCGGGTACGGCCTAGCCGTGTTTTCGCAGGTAGGATGCGGTTTCCAGGCATGCCCGGCTGAGCATCGATGACCATCTGCTTGAACAGCCGCCGTATCGCCGCGGCGGGACAGCCGACGCGTTTTCCCAGGTCAACTGGCTATGAGTGCGCCTGGAGGGACTCGAACCCCCGGCCGGCTGCTTAGAAGGCAGCTGCTCTATCCGACTGAGCTACAGGCGCCCGGTCTGCAATTGTGCACGGCCAAGGTCACGCGTGGGCAACAGTGCGCACGGGCGAGCCGGTGGCGACGGGGGTGCCGCTGGTTCCCTATCGTCATGTCCCGTGACACGCTACGTCGGCCGGCCTCGCGCGGCAGGGTGGCCGGTGGCGGCTGGGCGACCCGAGGCGCGGGCATCCGGTCGCGCTGTTCGGGCGGGCCGCGCTGGCGGCCCACGACCGCGTATACGCGGACAGCCGGCTGCGCGGCGCGGGTTACACGGCTGGCTGCGTTCTGGCGGCCGCCGGGCCCGCGGCGGTCGCGCAGCGCCTGACCCGCGGCCGGCCCTGGCTGCGGCTGGCCGCGACGGCCGCTGCCGCATGGACCGTGAGCGGGGCCCGTTCTCTCACCACACAAGCAGAACGCATATCAGCCGCGCTGGATTCCGGCGACCTGGCTGGGGCCCGGGCGATTCTGCCGAGCCTGTGCGGGCGGGATCCGGCCGAGCTGGACGAGAACGAGCTGGCGCGGGCCGCGGTCGAGTCGGTCGCGGAGAACACCGGCGACGCGATCGTCGGGCCGCTGGTGTGGGGCGTGCTCGCGGGGCTGCCCGGCCTGGTCGGCTACCGGGCCGTGAACACGCTGGACGCGATGGTCGGCTACCGGTCGCCGCGGTACGCGCGGTTCGGCTGGGCGTCAGCGCGGCTCGATGACGTCGCAAACTGGGCGCCGGCGCGGCTGACCGGCATCCTGGCCGCGGCGTGCTCGCCGGTCATCGGCGGGCGGCCGGTCGCGACGTGGCGCGCGATGCGGCGGTACGGCGGGCGCCATCCCAGCCCGAACGCCGGCCGGTGCGAGGCCGCGTTCGCCGGCGCGCTCGGCGTCCGGCTCGGCGGGGCCAACCACTACGCGGGCGCCACCGAGCACCGGCCCGCCCTCGGTCAGGGCCGCGCGCCGGAGCCAGATGACATCCGCCGCGCGGTGCGCCTGTGCCGCGCGGTTACGATCGCTACGACGCTTGCGGCCTCTGTGTCGGCTGTGGCGCTGTGCGGCGATCGGGGGAGGGAATGAGGGGCGCGCTTCTGGTGGCGGGCACCACCTCGGATGCGGGCAAGAGCTTGCTCACGGCTGGCATGTGCCGCTGGCTGGCCCGGCAGGGGGTGCGCGTGGCCCCGTTCAAGGCACAGAACATGTCGCTGAACTCGTTCGTCACCGCTGACGGCGCGGAGATCGGCCGGGCCCAGGCGATGCAGGCCGCGGCGGCGGGCATCGAGCCCGACGTGCGGATGAACCCGGTGCTGCTCAAACCGGGCAGCGACCGGCGCAGTCAGGTGGTGGTGCTCGGCAGCCCGGTGGGCGAGGTCGACGCGGTGGAGTACCGGCAGCACGCCGAGCGGCTGCTGCACGTGGCCACCGACAGCCTCGCCCAGCTGCGGCGCGAGTACGACGTGGTGATCTGCGAGGGCGCGGGCAGCCCAGCCGAGATCAACCTGCGCGCGACCGACATCGCGAACATGGGGCTGGCCCGGGCCGCGGGCCTGCCGGCGATCGTGGTGGGCGACATCGACCGGGGCGGGGTGTTCGCGGCGCTGCACGGCACCGTGGCCCTGCTCGAGCCGGCCGACCAGGCGCTCGTCGCCGGTTTCGTGATCAACAAATTCCGCGGCGCGCGCGAGCTCCTCGAGCCGGGATTGCGCATGCTGTCCGAGCTCACCGGGCGGTCCTCGTTCGGGATAATTCCCTGGACCGACCGCCTCTGGCTGGATACGGAGGACTCGCTTGCCCTTGATGCGAGTCGTGCCGTGTCGGCCGGCCCCCCGCTCGGAAACGACGTGCTGCGGGTCAGCGTGGTGCGGCTGCCACGGATCAGCAACTTCACCGACGTCGACGCGCTCGCGGCCGAGCCTGGCGTGCTAGTCCGCTTCGCCGGCGGGCCAGCCGAGCTTGCCGACGCCGATCTGGTCGTGCTGCCGGGCTCCCGGTCGACCGTCGCCGACCTGGCCTGGCTGCGTGATCATGGCCTGGCCGAGGTGATCACGGCGAGGGCCGCCAAGGGCCTGCCGGTGCTCGGGATCTGCGGAGGCTACCAGATGCTCGGCCGCGAGATCGACGACGAGGTGGAGTCCGGCGCGGGGCGGGTCACGGGGCTAGGGGTGCTGCCGGTGCGGGTGGCGTTCGGGGCCGAGAAGACGCTGGGCCGGCCGACCGGGAGTGCCTACGGCGCGGACGTCGCCGGGTACGAGATCCATCACGGGATCGTCACCCGCGACCGCGGCGCCGAGCCGTTCCTCGACGGCTGCCGGGCGGGCGCCGTCTGGGGAACGGCCTGGCACGGGACGCTGGAGAACGACGCGTTCCGGCGGGCATTCCTGACCGAGGTTGCGGCGCTCTCGGGCCGGGAGTTCGCGGTGTCGCCGGACACCGACTTCGCCGCACAGCGGGAGGCGCGGCTGGACGTGCTCGGCGACCTCGTGGCCGATCATCTCGACACTACGGCGCTGTGCCGCCTCATCTCCGCCGGGCCGCCGCCCGGGCTGCCGGTCATCCCGCCCGCCGGGCGCGGGGGCCGCTCGTGAGGTGGCCAGGACCCGGTGGCTACTGGGCGAGCGACGAGCGCGCGCTGATCGACCTGGCCCGGGTGCACGCCTGGATCAGCCGGGAGAGCTACTGGGCGGAGGGCCGGCCCCGCGACGTCATGGCCCGGGCCATAGAGAACTCGCTCATCCTGGGCCTTTACTCGGCCGAGGGGACACAGGTGGGCTTCGCCCGGTTCGTGACTGACTACGCCACCTTCGCCTGGCTGTGCGATGTGTTCGTCGATGCCGCGCATCGAGACCGCGGGCTCGGCACGTTCCTGGTCGACACGGCCGTCGGCCATCCCGACGTGCGCGGCGTGCGCCAGATCCTGGCCGCGGAGCCCGGTCGCAGCCTGTACGCCAGGTTCGGCTACGGCCCGCTGGCCCACCCGGAACGCTGGATGGACCGCCCTGGTCACGTGCCGTGACACGCTCGCCGTACGGCCGTCCAAGGGCCGGGCGTTGACGGGCGGGCCACGGCCGGCGTAGCAAGCCGGGAGAGGACGCGGGCGGGCGCCAGGGGTCAGTCGGCGGCTTCGGGGACGGGCGGTGCGCTTGGGGCATCCCTGGTGGCGGAGCCGGCCAGGGTGGCGTGGCGGAGAGCCGGGATCAGCGCGCCGAGCAGCAGGGCGCCGCCGACGCAGGCCAGCCCGCCGCTGACGACCGAGATGGTCACCGAGGACAGCTGCGCCACGACCCCGGCCTCGGTGTTGCCCAGCGCCGGCGCCGCGTTGACCTGCGCCAGGTAAAGGCTGCTCAGCCTCCCGCGCAGCCGATCTGGGGCGTAGATCTGGAGCAGCGCGTTGCGCAGGATCTCGGAGATCATGTCGCCTCCGCCGGCCAGGGCGAGGAACGCCAGCCCGACCGGCAGGCTGCGGGTCAGCCCGAAGCCCGCGATGGCGCCGCCCCACACGATGCCCGCCCCGATGATCACCATCCCGGGCCGCCGGACCCGGCCGGTCCGGCCGCTGGTCGCCGCGCCGACCATCGCCCCGAACGCGGGCGCGGCCGCCAGCAGACCGAAGGTGGCCGAGCCGCCGTGGAAGTGCTCGCTGGCCAGGGCCGGGAACAGCCCGGAGGGCATCCCGAAGATCATCGCGCTGGTGTCGATGAGCAGCATGCCGCCGAGCACGCCGCTGTGCCGGACGTAGCGGAAGCCCTCCGCCAGCGAGCGCAGTCCCGGCCGCTGCGCCCGCACCGTGGGCGGCAGCGGCCGTACGAACAGCAGGGCGACAGCGAACGCCACGAAGCACCCGGCGTCGACGCCGTAGCACGCGGCCAGGCCGGGCCCGGCAATCAGGACCCCGGCCAGCGCGGGGCCGGCGAGGTTGCCGAGCTGGTTTCCCATCCCGTTCAGCGCCGCGGCGGCCGGCAGCCGGGACGTGCCGACCAGGGCCGGGGTGGCGGCCGTCGAGGCGGGGGCTCCGATGCCCGCGAGCAGCCCGACCGCCAGCGTGATCACGTAGATCGCCCACAGCGCCGGGTGATGCAGCAGGCTGTTGGCCATGAGCGCACTGGCCAGCAAGGCCTGCGGCAGCCCCGTCGCCAGCAGCAGCGTGCGCCGGTCGTGGCGATCGGCCAGCATCCCCCCGGCCATCAGGCTGACCAGCAATCCGATGCTCGCGGTCAGGTCGAGCAGCCCGACCGCGAGCGGGGAGTGCGTCAGCGCGTAGACCTGCCAGTTGGCCGCGGTCGTGGCCACCACGTTCCCCGCCGACGCCACGAAGCGGCCCGTGTACAGCCAGCGGAAATCACGGCTCTCCCGCAGTGGCGCGACATCGAGCACGAGTTGCCCGATGCGCATACCGGCTCCGATACCTGACGTCGCTGCCTGACTACGACGCCGGGCCGGGATGCCGCGGTGCCGCTGCCCGGGCGAGGCGCCGTCAGCTGCTCCCCGGGCGGCACCCGCACCTTACCTGTCGGCGATCCTCGGCCGCATTTAATGGAGTTGCCCTGGCATCCACCGAACATCGATGCTGCTGGAGTGGTACGGCTGTGGCTCAGCGACGAGCAGGCGCGCATCGCGGCGGCGCGGTGCCCCGTCGAGCAGGCCTGGCGACGCGCGGGCCGGCCGTGCTAGCCATCCTGCTGGCCCTGGCCGCGGCCGTCGGGTACGGCAGCTCGGACTTCGCGGCCGGCATGGCGGCGCGCCGCGCCAGCGTGATCCGGGTGGCACTGATGACCGAGGCCGTCTGCGTGATCGTGGCGGGACTGGTGCTACCGCTGACTGGCGCGGGCCAGCCTGACGTCCGGGCTGTGGCCTGGGGGATGGCGTCCGGCCTGGCGGGCGTGTCCGGCGCGCTGATGCTCTACCTGGGGTTCCGGCACGCCGCGTTCAGCGTCGCCGGGCCGCTCAGCGCGGTCGCGGCGGCCGGATTCTCGGTGCTGGCCGGGCTGCTGCTGGGGGAGCGGCCGACCGCGCTCGCCCTGACCGGGATCGCCTTGGCGCTGCCCGCGATCGTCGGCGTCTCCGCGAGCGCCCGGGCCTCCGCACGCGCGCAGGCCCCGGGAAGCGCGCAGGCATGGGGAAGCGCGGAGTCCGGGACCCCCGGGCACCCAGCAGGCGCCGCGCGGCGGCGAGCCCCCACCGGCGTGGGTTACGGGCTCGCCGCCGGAGTCTGCTTTGCGCTCCTGTTCATCGGGCTCAACCAGGCCGGCTCCGGCAGCGGCCTGTGGCCGGTGTTCTCCGGGCAGGTCACGGCGCTCGCCGCGGTTGCCTGCCTCGCCGCGTTCACCGGTGACCTTCGTCTTCCCGAGGCCCGCGGCGGCTGGCTGGCCGCCACCGCCGGCCTGACCGGCGGGCCGGGCACGATTTTCTACTTCCTGGCCACGCATCACGGCCTCCTGGCCGTGGCGGCCGTGCTCAGCTCCCTCTACCCGGCCGTGACCATCATGCTCGCCCGCCTGCTTGTCGGGGAGCGGCTCACCGCCGTCAGGCTGGCCGGGCTGTGTCTCGCGGCGGCCTCCGTCGCTCTCATCGCGGTCGGCGGCCCAGGCCGGTGACAGCGCGGCCCCGGCCGTTTACGAGTGGCCCGCCACGAGCGAGGCGGGTGGTGACGCGAGCCCGCGGCTGCGTTGCGCGAGAAGTCCTGGTCGGCGGCGTTCCAGCGGCAGCGGGATCCTGACGCGGCAGGCCGGTCCCGGCCCAGAGCGCCCTCGGCGGTCCCGGCGGCCGCCTGACGATCCGCCTGCTCTGACCCGCCCTCCGGGCCGCTGCGGCATGCCCGCTCCCGGGCGGTGCGGCTCGATCTCGTGGCCGTCTCCAGCTGTCAACTGCTGCCTGAACCGCTGGAGGTCTCCGTCATGCTCAGTCTGCTCGGCGTCGCCGTGGGCGCCGCCTATCACGTTGTGTCCGCCTTCGCCCAGGTGCTCGCCCCGCTGGCCGGGGGCCTGGCCACCGCCGCGGCCATCGTCGGCTGCACCATGGCGGTGCGGCTGCTGCTGCTCCCGCTCAGCTATTACGCGATTCGCGGCCAGGCCAGCCAGGCCCGGCTGCTGCCCCAGGCTCGGGCCCTGCAGAAGCGCCACGCCGGGCAGCCGGACCAGCTGCAGCGCGAACTGGCCGCGCTCTACCGGCGGGAGGGAACCGGGATGTTCGCCGGATGCCTGCCCGCTCTGCTGCAGCTGCCGTTCTTCAGTGTCATGTACCAGCTGTTCCGGTCAGCACGCCTCGGCGGCCGCCCGAACGGCCTGCTCGGCCATGACCTGCTCACCGTGCCGCTGGGCAGCCACTGGCTGAGCGGGCCGGGCCCGCTCAGCACGCAGGGCACGGTGTTCATCGGGCTGTTCGCGCTGCTGGCCGTCGTGGCGTGGATCGCGGCGCGGGTGGCACGGAAGTCGCGGGCGGCCGAGTCGGATGACCAGGGCAGCCGATCGCCGGACCAGGCCCGAATACTCGGATTTGCGACCCGGGTGCTGCCGTATGCGACGCTGGCCGTCGCCGCCATCATGCCGCTGGCCACGGGCCTCTACCTGCTGACCACGACGACGTGGACCGTGTGCGAGCGCGCGGTACTTGCCCGCAGGATGCGGCCACTCACGGTGCCCGGGATGTACCTGCGCGATCGCGTTCGGCATGATGAAGGCAGCACCCGAGGAGGACACCCATGCATCAGCCGCCCGTCCCGCACGTCGCCAGCGAGGACCTGGAGGTCGCCGAGCTGATCGAGGCCGAGGCGCGGCGCCAGTTCGAGAAGATCCGGCTGATCCCGTCGGAGAACTACGTCTCCGAGGCGGTGCTCGAGGCCTCGGGCACGGTGCTGACCAACAAGTACTCGGAAGGGTATCCGGGGCGCCGGTACTACGAGGGCCAGCAGTTCATCGACCCGATCGAGACCCTGGCGGCAGGGCGGGCCGAGGCGCTGTTCGGCGTCGACCACGCCAACGTGCAGCCGTACTCGGGTTCGCCGGCCAACCTCGCCGTCTACCTCGCGTTCATGGAGCCGGGCGAGACCGTGATGGGGATGGCGCTCCCGATGGGCGGGCACCTCACGCACGGCTGGGCGGTGTCGGCCACCGGGAAGTGGTTCCGGTCGGTTCAGTACGGGGTCCGCGCCGATACCGGGCGGGTGGACCTCGACCAGGTGCGAGACCTGGCCTTGCTGGAACGGCCCAAGCTGATCTTCTGCGGCGGCACGGCGATCCCGCGGACGATCGACTTCCCGGCCTTCGCCGAGATCGCGGCCGAGGCCGGTGCGGTGCTCGTGGCCGACATCGCGCACATCGCCGGCCTGGTGGCCGGGGGCGCGCATCCCAGCCCGGTCGGCCACGCCGGGGTGATCACGACCACGACGCACAAGACCCTGCGGGGCCCGCGCGGCGCCATGATCATGACAACCGCCGAGCACGCGTCGCGCGTGGACAAGGCCGTCTTCCCCGGCCTGCAGGGCGGCCCGCACAACCACACCACGGCGGCGATCGCCGTGGCCCTGCGGGAGGCCGCACAGCCTGCGTTCGGTACCTATGTCCGCCAGGTGGTGGCCAATGCCCAGGCGCTGGCGGCCGCGCTGCTCGAACGCGGCTACGCCCTGATCTCCGGCGGCACGGACAACCACCTGATCCTGATCGACCTGACGCCTCAGGGCATTGCCGGGAAGCCCGCCGCCAAGGCCCTGGACCGGGCCGGCATCGAGGTGAACTACAACACCGTTCCGTTTGACCCGCGCAAGCCGTTCGACCCGTCCGGGATCCGGATCGGCACGCCGGCGATCACCACCCGGGGCCTCGGCGAGTCGCACATGGCGCAGGTCGCCGCCTGGATGGACGACACGATCACCGCGGCGGCCAAGGACGACGAGGCGGTCATCGAACGGATCGCCGGCGAGGTCCGCGACCTGCTGTCGGGCTTCCCCATGCCCGGCTGGGCGCCCGCTCCCTGACGGTGTTCCCCCTCGCTTCCGGGCCCCACCCGCCTAGTTGCTGATGGGGCTGGACGGCTTGCGCCACTGGATCGTGGGCAGCATGGCCTCGGCCCGGACCCGGTGGGCGTTCCTCTTCGTGATCTCGAAGAGCGACTCGATCAGCGTGTCGGACAGCAGGTGCGGCTGAAGTCCCAGTCCGACCAGCCCCGTGTGCACCACGTTGTAGTGATGGTTCTCCAGCTCGACGCGGGGGTTGTCGACGTGCTCGACCCTGACCGTGTCCGGGCTCGCGCTGACGATCGTGTCCGCGATCTGCTGCAGCGACATGAACTCGGTGATCTGGTTGAACACCCGGAACTCGCCCTTGTCGGCGGGAGTCTCACAGGCCAGCTGGATGCAGCGGACGGTGTCCCTGATCTCGATGATGCCGCGGGTCTGGCCGCCCTTGCCGTAGATGGTCAGCGGCTTGCCGAGCACCGACTGGATGACGAAGCGGTTCAGCACCGTACCGAACACGGCGTCGTAGTCGAACCTGGTCGCCAGCCGGTCGTCCCTGGCGGTCTCCGGGGTCTGCTGGCCGTACACGACGCCCTGGTTGAGGTCGGTAGCGCGAATGCCCCAGATCCGGCAGGCGAACTCGATGTTGTGGCTGTCGTGCACCTTGGACAGGTGGTAGAACGAGCCGGGACGCTTGGGGAACAGCACCCGGTCCCTGCGTCCCTTGTGCTCGACGTCAAGCCAGCCCTCCTCGATGTCGATGTTGGGCGTGCCGTACTCGCCCATAGTGCCGAGCTTGACCAGGTGGATATCCGGGTTGATCTCGGCGATGGCGTACAGCACGTTCAGGTTCCCGACCACGTTGTTGGTCTGGGTGTAGACAGCGTGCTGGCGGTCCACCATCGAGTACGGCGCAGCCCGCTGCTCGGCGAAGTGGACGATGGCGTCCGGGGCGAAGTCCCGCACGATGTCGTAGGTGAAGTCCGCGTCGCACAGGTTGCCCACGTAGTAGCCGATGCGCTTTCCCGTCAGTTCCCGCCACACGGCCACGCGCACCTGAAGGGACTCGATCGGCACCAGGCTGTCCACGCCCATCTCGTGGTCGTAGCCCCGCCGCGCGAAGTTGTCCGCCACGGCCACCTCGTGACCGACCTCTGAAAGGTGGAGCGCTGTCGGCCAGCCAAGGTAGCCATCCCCCCCCAACACCAAGACCTTCATGATCTTGCTCCTGCCTGCGCGTCGGTAGCTGTGGTTTACCCGTCGTTGATTTATACATGACCTGAGGTTGATTTTTGCGTGGCCTGACTGACCGTAGCCCTCGAACTGCCTCAGTCGCCCGCCGGCGCCCGCGTGCCGCCGCCGGGGTCGCCTCGCGGCCGGGCCGTGGCGCTGACCTGGAGGACCGCGCAACCAGGCCCTCCGCGAGCCCCGTACTGTATACGTTTGTTACCGCACCTGAGGCCTGAGTCAACTTAGGACATCCATGAGCCTGATACCGCCCAAGATCATCGACGCAGTGTGGCGGATGATTCCGGGCCCGCTTCGGCGGAGGCTCCGTAGCCAGGGCGGCAGGCGGCTGATTCGCTTCGCGCCCGCGGCGGTGCTCGCACTGTGCGCTACCCAGCTGACCTACTTCATCTTGCAGCTGGCGAACGTGACGGCCGGGATCGCCGGGGCGACAGGATGGTTCGCGGGCGCGACCGTGAGCTACCTGGTCAGCAGGTGGGCCTGGGAGCGCAAGGGCAGGCCGCACCTGCTCAAGGAGACCCTGCCGTTCGTGTCGATCTCGATCTGCGTCGGGATCGTCCTGACCCTGACCAGCAAGCTGGCGACTGAACAGGCCCGCGACCTGGGCCTGCACGGCCTCGGCAAGGTGCTGTTCGCGCAGGGCCTCTACCTGGCGGCTAACTGCGTGACGTTCGTCATCAGGTTCATGATCTTCCACTACGTGCTCTTTAACGATCGCGGACCGAAACCGGAAGCATCCGGGCCCAGGCCGTCGCCGCATTCCGGCCCGGCCGCAGGCTCCGGCCCCGCGCCGTTCGCGATGACGCCGTCGGCCAACGGCTCGGCGCCGGGCGACGACCGCGCATCGCGTTCTGGACGGTCGGCAGGCCCTCGTACCCGGCGCTGACGCTCGCGCCACCAGGTCTTGACGACGACCTTCGCGAACCTCATCGCATAGAACGCGTTGTTCCCCTTCTTGCTCTTGCCGATCTTGCGCCGGCGAATCGTGGCGGGCCGCTCGGCGACGCGGTAGCCGTGCGTGATCACGCCGATCAGCAGCTCGGAGGCCTGGTACTGCGGCTGGTCGAGGCGGACAGCGCCGGTGACCTCGGCGCGCATCGCCCGGAGCCCGAACGTCGTGTCGCTGATCCGCTGACCGGTGAGCGCGCTTATCGCGAGCGCGAACACCCGCACGCCCAGCCTCCGAACCGGATCCTTGGTCTCCTCGCTGCCGAGCTTCCTGGAGCCGGTGACGAAATCCGCCTGGCCGGCCAGGATCGGCGCGATCAGGCTCTCGATCTCGGCCGGGTTGTACTGGCCGTCGGCGTCGGTGGTCACGATGTAGCGGGCACCGCCGTCACGCGCGAGCCGGTAGCCGAGCCGCAGCGCCGCCCCCTGGCCCCGGTTGACGGGCACCTCACAGACCAGCGCGCCGGCCTCCCTGGCCTCCTTGCCTGTGGAGTCCACCGAGCCGTCAGAGACGACGATCGTTGCGGTGTCCATCCCGGCCACGGTGCGGGGAAGCGCGTCCACCACCGGGCCGATGGCGCCCTCCTCGTTGAAGGCGGCAATCACGATGGCGACCGGCGGCAGCCCGGTGGCCAGGTCGCCGAACTCGTCGGTGAAGGCACGGACCGCAGCGGCGTCGATGGCCTCGTCGTCAACGCTGGTGGTCGTCACGAAGTGCCTTCCGAGAACTCGGGCCAGACGGTGGACAGGCCGGACTTGAGGTCGTAGGCCGGCTCGTAGCCCAGCGCCTGCGCCGCCGAGATATCCACGATGACGGCGGGCATCTCGCCCGGCTTCGCCGGGACATTCTGCACCGGAATCTCGGATCCCGTGACCCCGCGGGCGGCGTCGACCATGTCGTTCACCGACACCGACTCCCCGGCGCCCAGAATCAGCGGCCCGCTGAATCCGGCCCGCCAGGCCAGGAAGAGGCCTGCCACGATGTCATCCACGTGCACCAGGTCGCGAACCTGGGTGCCGTCGCCGTACACCTGCACGCCGCTGTCGTCGCGCGCCGCCCGCATCAGGCGCGGAACGAAGCTGTCCTTCTCCTGCATGCCCGGGCCGTAGACATTCGAGAAGCGCAGCGAGCATCCGGTCAAGCCGTAGCAGGCCGCGTACGCGCCGATCAGCATCTCCGCGGCCGCCTTGGTGCCGCCATAGGGGGTGAGCGGCCGGAGCGGGACCTGCTCGTTGATGACCGCCCGGCCGACGTCACCGGTCACGGCGTTGGTGGAGGCGAACAGGAATGTTCTCACTGCGCGGGTTCTGGCCTGCTCGAGCAGGCTCGCGGTGGCATCGACGTTCACCCGGTAGGTCCCGGCCGGGTCCTCGATCGACGGCAGCACCCGGGTCACCGCGGCCAGGTGGATGATGACGTCGGTCCCGGGGCGCACCGCCTGGGCCACGACCGATGGATCGCACAGGTCCCCGATGATGGTGCGCACCTCGCCGCCTGGCACGTCGCCGTAGCTTCCGGCATCCGGGAACGCCCGCTTGTCGGCCACGGTGACGTCAGCGCCCTCGTCCATGAGCGCGCGCACGACGCGCCGACCGATGAAGCCGGATCCTCCGGTCACCAGTACCCGGGAGTGACTGCCCTCGCGCCTGGACGTTCCGTTCACGTCAGCTGTCATATGCCACCTTGCTGTCCGGGTCTAGCGCTCACGCATGCGACGATCCTCGGCGATCCTGAGACAGATCACGAAATACTAGACGTCTCCCCAGGCGCGGCCTTGGCCTCGCCGGCTCGGATTTGTTCCCGCCGCCGGTGAGCCTCTGATGCGCCTGGCTAGTGTATCGGCGGACCGGGGAGCGTCAGTCAGGAACACAAAGTCGTTTGCCCTGGTCAGTTGATAGGGTCAGCGACGCCGGTGGCAGTGGCGCCGGACGGAAACGGTCGCGGTGGTAATCGGTGCGAAGCGCGGGGGGCGAGCGGGAAGGGCCGGAAGGGCGGAGATGATGGCATGGTGACATGGCCCAGCGAGGCGTCGGCCGACGCGCATTCGGTCGAAGAAGAGTCCTACCGGATACTTCGTTCCCGCATCGACCTGTCCCGCCTGCCCAAGTACAGCCGTGACGTCACCGAGCGGGTCATCTACACTAGCGCCGACTTCGACTACGCCACCGACCTGGTCTGTGACGAGGAGGCTCTCGCTGCGGCCGTGGCGGCGCTTGCGGCCGGAGCCCCCGTCATCGTCGACGTCGACATGGTCGCGGCCGGGATAACCGGCTGCCCCGTCATCAGCAAGATCGGCGAGCCGCTGACCCAGCGCCTGGCCCGCACGGCCAGCATCTCCACGGCCGCCGCGGCGGTCCGGCTGGCCTTCGGCGAGGCAGGCCCGGGTGCGGTGTGGGTCGTGGGCTGCGCGCCCACCGCGCTCACCGAGATCCTCACCCGAGGGGTGGAACCGGCGTTCGTCATCGGCATGCCGGTCGGGTTCGTCGGCGCGGCCGAGGCGAAGGACGCGCTGCGGGCCAGCGGCCTCCCCTCGCTGAGCAACGTCTCGGAGAAGGGCGGCGCTGCCGTCGCGGCGGCCGCGGCCAACGCCCTGCTCCGCTCGGCCGTGACCGCAACGGGTCACGGGCGGGCCGGGGCGCAGGTGCCGCCGGAATTGCGCCCTGCCCCAGACGGCGGGTCCGTGACGTGAGCAGGCGCGCTGACACCCGAGGGCGGCGATGACCGACCATTCCTATTCCGCTGAGCAGCGGGCGGCCGTCTACCGGGTCATCGAGGAGCGCAGGGACGTCCGCCGCGGCTTCCGGCCTGACCCGATTCCGCCCGACGTGCTTACCCGGGTTCTCGGCGCAGCGCACCAGGCTCCGTCGGTCGGCCTGTCCCAGCCCTGGGACTTCATCGTGATCGCCAGCAGGCCGAGGCGCGAGCGGATCAAGGCGCTCGCGGACCGGGCCAGAGACGACTACGCAGCCTCGCTGCCCGGCGGCCGGGCGCTGGCCTTCGACCGGCTGAAGACCGAGGCCATCCTGGAGACGCCGGTCAACATCGTGGTGACCTGCGATCCCACGCGCGGCGGGCGCCACACGCTGGGCCGGCGCAGCCAGCCGCAGACCGCCGCTTACTCCAGCGTGCTCGCGGTGGCGAACCTGTGGCTGGCCGCACGGGCCGAGGGGCTCGGAGTCGGCTGGGTGAGCTTCTTCGGCGAGCGGGAGCTGGCGGCCGAGCTCGGCCTGCCCGCTCACCTTGAGGTGGTCGCTTACCTCTGCCTCGGCTACGTGACGGAGTTCGCGCCCGAGCCCGAGCTCGCGACCGCCGGCTGGGCCCGCAGGCGGCCGCTGGCCTGGTCGGTGCACGCCGAGGAGTACGGCCAGCGCGGGCTGCCGGGAGAGGACACCCCGAGCCTGCTCGATGAGGTGCGGGCCGCGATCGGGCCGCTGGACCCCGCCGCCATGACTGCCGCCCGGGAGCGGCTCGACCGGATGACCAAGCCGCAAGGCTCGCTCGGCGCGCTGGAGGAGATCTCGGTACGGCTGGCCGGCCTGGCCGGCTGCTGCCCCCCGCCCATGCCGGAGCCGGCCGCGGTCGCGATCTTCGCGGGCGATCACGGCGTGCACGCCCAGGGCGTCACGCCGTGGCCGCAGGAGGTCACGGCGCAGATGGTGGCCAACTTCCTGGCTGGCGGCGCCGTGGTCAACGCGTTCGCGGCGCAGGCAGGGGCCGAGGTCGTCGTCGTGGACGTGGGAGTACGCGCCGAGCTTGATCACGCTCCCGGGCTGCTCCCGCGCAAGATCGCTCCTGGCACCGCGGACTTCACCGCGGGCCCGGCGATGACCATCCGGCAGGCCGAGGCCGCCATCGGTGTCGGGGCTGAGGTGGCCCGCGACCTGGTCGCGGCTGGAAACAGATGCCTGCTCACCGGCGACATGGGGATCGCCAACACGACAGCCTCGGCTGCGCTCGTCTGCGCGTTCACCGGACGCGACCCGGCCGAGGTGACCGGCCGCGGCACCGGGATAGACGCCGCCACCTACGCCCGGAAGGTAGACGTGGTGTGCCGTGGGCTGGCCGCGCGCCGGCCGGACCCGGCCGACCCGGTCGGGGTGCTCGCGGCGTTCGGCGGATTCGAGCATGCCGCGCTGGCCGGCTTCATCCTGGGCGCCGCTGCCCTGCGGGTCCCCGTGATCCTGGACGGCATGATCGCGGGCGCCGCCGCCCTGGCCGCGGCCGCGCTCGCCCCGGCCGCGGTGGGCTGCTGCGTGGCCGGGCACCGCAGTGCGGAGCCAGGACATGCGGTTACGCTTGATCATCTGGGCCTTCGCCCGCTCATCGATCTTGAGCTGCGGCTCGGGGAGGGAACCGGGGCCCTCCTCGCGCTGCCGATCACGGCGGGAGCGGTGCGGGCGCTGCGGGAGGTCGCGACGTTTGACTCGGCCGGCGTGACGGATAAAACGGATTTAAGCTGACGGCATGATCCGAAGGAGCGCGGACTCTCATGGTCGCCACCGACAACGCGCCGTATCTGCTGGCGCTCCGGCTGGCCGGCCGCCGCGCGACGATCGTCGGCGGCGGCGCCGTGGCCGCGCGGAGGATCCCCGCACTGCTGGACTCAGGAGCCGATGTGGTCGTCGTCTCGCCGGAGCTGAGTCCCCCGGTAGCCGAACTCGCCGCTGGCCGGCAGATCCGCTGGATCCGGCGCGGCTATGCCCACGGTGACTGCGCAGGCTCCTGGCTGGTCAGCGCCTGCACCAGCGACCCCGACGTCAACTCCGCCGTGGCGCAGGAGGCCGACGTCGCAGGGGTCTGGTGCGTCCGGGCTGATGACATAGCCGCGTCTCGGGCTTGGACTCCGGCCTCAGGGACGTCCGGGGACGTCCGGGTCGGAGTCCTGAGCGGGGATCCCCGGCGCAGCGCGGGGATCAGGGACGCGATCGTCGGGGCCTTGGCGTCCGGTGCCATCGCGGCCCCCAGGGGCCGGGAGCCGCGCGGCGGTGAGCTGGGCGGCTGGGTAGCGCTGGTCGGCGGCGGGCCCGGCGACCCGGGGTTGATCACCGTCCGCGGACGTCAGCTGCTCGCGGAGGCGGACGTCGTCGTCGCCGACCGGCTCGCGCCGCGGTCCCTGCTCGCGGAGCTGGCGTCGGACGTGGAGATCATCGACGCGGCCAAGGTTCCGCGGGGCCGGGCCGTGGCTCAGGAGCACATCAACTCGGTGCTGGTCGCGAACGCGCGCGCAGGCCGGTTCGTCGTCAGGCTGAAGGGCGGCGACCCGTTCGTCTTCGGGCGGGGCGGCGAGGAAGTCCTCGCCTGCCTGCGGGCCGGAATCCCGGTCACCGTCGTCCCGGGCGTTTCGAGCGTCGCCGCGGTGCCGGCCGCGGCCGGGGTCCCGCTGACCCATCGCGGGATCGCGCAGGAGTTTCATGTGGTGTCCGCGCACGTCGCGCCGGGCGACGAGCGCTCGGCGGTGGACTGGCAGGCGCTCGGATCATCCCGGGCGACGCTGGTGCTGCTGATGGCCATCGAGCACCTGCAGGTCATAGCTGAAACGTTGATGCGACATGGACGTCACGCCCAGACTCCGGTTTCGGTTATCGCGGACGGTACCCTGCCCTCGCAGCGCACAATTAACGGGAGACTGGATACTGTCGCACGCGATGCCGCGGGAGCTGGAATCAGACCCCCGGCGGTCGTGGTGGTGGGAGAGGTCGTGACCATCTCCGAGCAGATCTGGAAGATCTGCGGCGGCCTGACGGTAGGGGTGCCGTGGGGAACGTTCGCGCCCGGCGGCGCCGCGGCGCGGGATAGACCCGCGGCGCGGGATAAACCCGCTGCGCGGGATAGACCTGACAGGGAGGAAGGCTCGTCGGCCGGCGGCTCGCCGGATCCAGGAGCCGTAAGGAATGACTGAGGGGCAGGGCGTGACCGCCGCATCGGCGCCGGAGGAAGGCGTCCGTGCCGGAAGCGTCGCGCCTGCTCCCGCAGCAGACCCGGTCACAAGCTCATCATCGGCCAATCTCCCGGCCGCGCCGCAAGAGGTCGAGCCGTACGTCCGGGTCGACGGTCGCAAGATCGAGTCGGCTCTGCTCGCGCTCCGGCACCTGATCGTCGAGGTTCCGCTGCACCTGGCGGCGCCCGGCGTTGACGAGGCGAGAGCCGAACGGCGGAAGCTCCTCAGCCAGATAGATGACTACCTGCTGCCGCGGCTGCGCCAGTCCGGGGCGCCGGTTCTCGTGGCCCTGGTCGGATCCACCGGCGCGGGCAAGTCGACGCTCATGAACAGCCTGGTCGGCGCGCAGGTCAGCAACACCGGCACGCGGCGGCCCACGACCAACAGCCCGGTGCTCGCCTGCCATCCGAGTGACGCCCGGTGGTTCGCCGAGAACGTCTTCCTGCCGACGCTGCCCCGGGTACGGCAGAAGGGCCTGGCCATGCCGGGGCGCGACGGCCTGCTCGTGCTGGCCGAGAACGAGGGCATGCCCGAGGGCGTGGCCCTGCTGGACACGCCGGACATCGATTCGGTCGTACAGGCCCACCGAGAGTTCGCGCATCAGTTCCTCGATGCGTCGGACCTGTGGCTGTTCATGACCAGCGCGAGCCGGTACGCCGATGCGGCCGTCTGGGAACTGCTGCAGCAGGCCAGGGAGCGCGATGCGTCACTGGCCATCGTGCTGTCCCGAGTGGCGCCGGCGTCCGCCCGGCAGCTCGGCACCCATTTCGACGCGATGCTGGAGGCCAACGGCCTCGCGGGCGTGCAGCGGTTCATGATCGCGGAGACCGTGGTCACCGACGGCCGGCTGCCGGGCGAGGTCTACGGCCCGGTACGGAAGTGGCTTGAGGAGACTGCGGTCCTCGACGAGCGGCGGGTCGCGGTCTTGACCCAGACCATGTCCGGAGTGCTCGACACCTTCCGCACCAGGGTTCCCGTGCTGGCCAAGCACGTGGAAACGCAGTTGACCTTGCGCGCGGAGCTGCGGTCGCAGGTCGACAGTTCTTATGCGGCCGCGCTCGCCGAGTTCGACGAGGCGACGAGGAACGGCTCGCTGCTACACGGCGAGATCCTGGCCCGCTGGCAAGACTTCACGGGCACGGGAGACCTTCTGCGGATGCTGCAGGTGCGCCGCGGCGGCCGGCCGGCCGGGCGCAAGCGCAAGCGACGCATTCCGGCGCGGGCCCGCGCGCTGAAGGATGCGCTGCGCGGCGGGCTCGAGACGCTGGTTGCCGCCACCGCTGACCGAGCCGCAGAAGATACCGTCGCCAAGTGGCAGCAAGGCCCCGCCGGCGCCGCCCTGGTCAGCGAGTTCGCCGAGGCTGCGGCGCGGCAGCCGGAAGGCTCTCAGTTCTCCCTGGTCGCCGGCCTGGACTTCATCCCGCCCGCTAGGGCCGCGATCCCGCCGGAGGAGCCCGGGCCGAAGGGCATCGCCGTTCTGGCGCGGTCGTCGCCGGACCTGGCCGCGCGTTCGGCGCGGGTCATCAGCGCATGGCAGGATCACGTGATGCAGCTGGTGCGGAACGAGAACGTGACCAAGCGGTCGGTCGCGCGGGTTGCGGCGTTTGACGAGGAGTCGCTGGCGCTCGTGCTCACGATCGCCATGCTCGGATACGGCGCCGGCGATGTGGCCGTCACCGAGGGCGCCAGCGCCGTCCCGCAGCGCCTGCTCACCTCGCTGTTCGGCGCCGGGCCGCTGCGCGACCTCGGCGCGAGGGCGCGCATGGATCTGCACGACAAGATCAGCCTGCTCTTCGACGAGGAGATGCAGCGCTTCGCCGGGATCATCAACGCGGCCGGCGCGCCGATCGACACCGCTGCGGTTCAGCTGGACCGGGCCGTCTATGCGCTCGAGGCGGCGCGATGACGTTGAGCGGGCCGCCGTGGTCGCTATTCGGCGACAGGTCGCCCGCGCCCGGGACACCCGCCGCCGAGAAGACCGGACCGGAGGGGGCCAGGCCGCAGCGGGCTCCGGCAGCACCGGCCGGCCCGCCCTGGGAGAGGCAGACCAGCCCCGAGCCGGTCACGGCCGAGCCGCCGTGGGCCAGACAGGCCAGCCCCGAGCCGGTCAAGGCCGAGCCGCCCTGGGCCGGGCTGCCGGAGCCCGGCGCGGCCGAGGGCGCGCCGCCCAGGGCCAGGGTGCACGGGCTGCCGGCCCGCCTCACCGCGCTGACCAGGCTGATTCAGATCGGATCGGCACGGGCCGGCGCCGGCGGGTTCAGCCGGGAGCTTCTGCGTGACGCAGAGGAGCTGGAGGAGCGGGCGGGGGAGCGACTGCGGCTGTCCGCCGGTCATACGGTCGTGGCCCTGGCTGGGGGCACGGGCAGCGGCAAGTCCGCGCTTTTCAACCAGCTGGCTGGCCATGATTTCTCCGCCGTCGGGGTGACCAGGCCGGTGACCAGGGAGCCGCATGCCTGTGTCTGGGGGACGGCAGGCTCAGGGCCGCTGCTCGAATGGCTGGGCGTGCCGCGCAGGTTCCGGTACGGGCGGGGGAGTGCTCTCAATGACGGCGAGGCCGCCCTGCACGGGCTGATCCTGCTCGATCTGCCTGACCATGACTCCGTCGTGAAGGGCGATTCGAACCAGGTCGACCGGCTGGTCGGCATGGCCGACCTCATGGTGTGGGTGCTCGATCCGCAGAAGTACGCGGACGCAGCCGTGCACCGGAGGTATCTCGTGCCGCTTGCCGGTCACTCCGAGGTGATCGCCGTGGTGCTGAACCAGTCGGACCTGCTCAGCGCCGAGGATGTCGAGGAGTGCGTGGGCGACCTGCGCCGCCTGCTCGACTCCGAGGGACTTCATGAGGCGGCGGTGCTCGCCACTTCCGCGGTCACCGGCACCGGGCTGGACCAGCTGCGCAAGCTGCTCATCGAGACGGTGTCCGAGCGCAGAGCGACCAGCGCCCGGATCTCGGCCGACGTGGACGGTATCGCAGAGCAGTTCGCGCCCTACGCGACGGAACATGCCGAGGCCCCCGGCCCGGGCGGTCAGGGGGCCGGCACCCGAGACCCGAGGGCTCTTGACGCGGAAGCCGAACAGCTCGTTGGCCGCATGCCCGCGGGCAGTGAGGAGCAGCTCATCGATGCGTTCTCGCGCGCGGCCGGCATTTCGGCGGTGGGCGACGCACTGCAGAGCGCGCGCGAGCTGCGGGCCGTCGATTTCGTCGGCTGGCCGGTCGCCTGGGTGGCGGAACGCCTCAGGGGCGGCGACCCGGTGCGCAAGATCCGGCTCGGGAGGCTGTGGGCCGAACTCAGGAGCATGAGCTCGGGGCCGTCAGGCGCGCAGCAGGCGGAGATTGACAACGCTCTCACCAAGCTGGCCGACAAGGTCTGCCCGCCACTGCCGATGCCCTGGTCGCGGACGACCCGGTCGGCCTTGCGGTCCAAGGCCGAGCAGGTCTCGGCCGCGCTGAGCGCCGCGATGGGCGAGTCTCTCCCGGCCGAGAACACGATCGCGCCCTGGTGGCGGTACGTCGGGGCCCTGCAGGGACTGCTGCTCGGGTGCGTGATCGTGAGCCTGGCGTGGATCGTGGCGCTCCTGATCTTCGGCGTCTTCCACGCCGCCGCCAATGTGCCGCGGCTGTTCAGCGACGCATACCTGCTGCCCTTTGTCGTCATCATGATCGCGGCGTTCCTGTTCCTGGGCTGGCTGACCGCCGCGGGCTGCGTGAACCTGGTGCGATCGGCGGCCGCGCGCGAGCGCGGGCAGGTGCAGGAGACAGTGCGCGCCAGGATCGGGGCTGTCGCGCGCGAGATGGTCCTCATGCCCGCCGAGCAGGAACTCGCCGAGTACCGACGGTTCGTGCACGAGTTCCGCATCGTAGCCGACTTGTGACTTCCCATCTGCGGGCACCGGGTCAGGAGGCGCCCGCCAGCACGCGGGGCTCGATCCGCTCTTCCCGGGCCTGACCTTCCGCCCCGCCCCGCCCGCGCCCGCCCTCCCGAAACACGCGGTGCCGCCGTTGAGCCAGCGGAGGTGGCCGTCGGCAGCCCCCGGGGAAGCTTCGGCGGCCCGGGGAAGCTAGCGTCGAGCACTTGCGTTCATGTGTAATGCTGTAATCGCAACAGAACGGAGGGCGGCATGGAACCTGATCAGCCGCTGGATGAGTACTCACGGGTGGTCTCGGGCGTGGCCGCCGAGCTCACGCCGAGGGTGGCCAGCCTCCGGGTGCCGCAGGCTGGCGGGGGCCGAGCGGGGGAGAGCCTCGGCTCCGCCGTGGTCTTCACCGGGGACGGGTTCCTGCTGACCAACGCCCACGTTGTGGGGCGGAGCCAGCGCGGGACCGCGCTGTTCTCCGACGGCACCAGCGCCTCGTTCACCGTGGTCGGCTCCGACCCGCTCTCCGACCTCGCCGTGGTCCGCGCGGGCGGGCCCACGCCGCCGCCTGCCGAGCTCGGCGAGGCCGACCGGCTCGTCGTCGGCCAGCTCGTAGTGGCCGTGGGCAGCCCGCTCGGCCTGGCGGGCTCGGTGACCGCGGGCGTGGTGAGCGCTATCGGCCGGTCCCTGCCGACCCGCGGCCGGGAGGCGGGGCTGGTCGAGGACGTGATCCAGACCGATGCCGCGCTCAACCCGGGTAACTCGGGCGGCGCGCTCGCCGACGCGCACTCGCGCGTGGTCGGCATCAACACGGCGGTCGCGGGCGTCGGGCTCGGCCTGGCGGTGCCGGTGAACGCCACGACCCGGCGGATCATCTCCGCGCTGATGAAGGACGGCCGGGTCCGGCGCGCGTACCTGGGCCTGGTCAGCGTGCCCGCGCCGCTGCCCGCCGCACTGCGGGAGCGGTTCGGTCGTCCGAACGGGCTGCGGGTGGCCGAGGTCGTACCCGGCGGGCCGGCCGCGAGGGCCGGCCTGCGGCCCGGGGACCTGCTGATCAGCGCGGGCGGCCGCCCGGTGCAGAAGGCACAGGACCTGCAGCGGCTGATGTTCGGCGAGGCGATCGGGCAGCCGCTGGCCATCACGGTCATGCGTAACGGCGCCCTGGTGGACGTGATTGCCGAGCCCTCGGAGCGCGTCCCAGCCTGAAGTGCCGGACGCGAATCCTCCCACACCGTGCGGCCGATTGTGCGCGGCTATCCACAGGCAGGCTCCGCCGGACGGGCGCGTCCACAGGAGCGCGCTGCGGCGGCGTCCGGGGCCGCCAGGTGAGCCACCGTGGTGTGCAGCCCGGCGGCGCGGTGCCGCCGCAGCGGCAGCCCGAGCGCGACCGGCGCCGGCGCCGCCGAGCTGAGGAGGATCGCGATGTTCAATGAGGCGCACTTCATGGTGTCCGGCAACGTGGCCAGCGAACCCTACTACCAGACGGTCGGCCAGGACATCCCGAAGCTGTCCCTGCGCGTGGTCTGGACCACCCGCCGCAGGGACGCCGCCACCGGCGAGTGGGTCGACGGCAACACGTCCGGCGTGAACGTGACCTGCTGGCGCAAGCTCGCCGAGAACCTGTCCATGTGCCTGCACAAGGGCGATCCCGTGTTCCTCAGGGGAAAGCTGGAGGTCCGCAACTTCGTCGGCAAGGACGGCCAGCGCAAGACCGCCGTGGATGTGAATGCCTACATACTGGGGCACGACCTGACCCGCGGGGTGGCACACTTCCGGCGCCTCTCGCCGGCGGGGGGCAAGACCGCGGCGCAGCAGGCGGCCGAGCTCGCTGCGGCGGAGAACGGCGACCACTACGGCGCCGATGCACCAGGCGGTGAGGGAGGCGAGATCGGCCACGAGGCGGCCGCGCTGGCCGCGCTGGCCGAGGCAGAGCTGGTGCCCGGCACGGACGCCGACCCCGACGACGAGATGTTCGATGACAGCGCAATCGACGCGCTGGCGAAAGAGGCCGGCAGCGTCGCGACGCCGTTCTGAGCCCGCAGCCTGCCGGATCACGGCGGGGGACCCGGTCACGGGCGCGCGGCCCGGGGCAGCAACCGCGAGCTGCCGCGGCCGGCCGCGGGCTGGCCGCCGCGGCGCGTCCGTACCGGCCGGGACTGCCTCTACGCTGGAGTACATGCCCGAGTTCATCTACCAGATGCGCGCCGTCCGGAAGTCGTACGGCGACAAGGTCGTCCTCGACGACGTCACCCTCGCCTTCCTGCCTGGCGCGAAGATCGGCGTGGTCGGGCCCAACGGCACCGGCAAGTCGAGCCTGCTCCGGATGATGGCGGGGAAAGAGCAGCCATCGAACGGCGACGCGCGGCTGATGCCGGGTTTCACCGTCGGCCTGCTGGACCAGGAGCCCGCGCTCGATGAGAGCAAGACGGTTCTGGGCAACGTCGAGGACGGCGTCGCCGAGACCAAGGCACTGCTCCAGCGGTACAACGAGATCGCCGAGCTGATGGCGACGGACTACTCCGACGAGCTGCTCGAGGAGATGGGCAAGCTGCAGGAGCAGCTCGACCACCGCGAAGCCTGGGATCTGGACAGCCAGCTGGAGCAGGCGATGGATGCGCTGCGCTGCCCGCCGCCGGACGCTGACGTGAGCACCCTGTCCGGCGGGGAGCGCCGCCGGGTCGCGTTGTGCAAGCTGCTGCTGCAGCAGCCGGACCTGCTGCTGCTCGACGAGCCGACCAACCACCTGGACGCCGAGAGCGTGCTCTGGCTGGAGCAGCACCTGGAGAAGTACCCCGGCACTGTGGTGGCCGTCACCCACGACCGGTACTTCCTGGACAACGTGGCGGGCTGGATCCTCGAGCTCGACCGCGGCCATGCCTACCCGTACGAGGGCAATTACTCCACCTACCTGGAGACCAAGGCGGCCCGGCTCAAGGTGGAGGGCCAGAAGGACGCGAAGCGCCGCAGGCGGCTGGAAGACGAGCTGGAGTGGGTGCGCTCCAGCCCCCGGGCACGGCAGGCCAAGAGCCGTGCCCGGCTGCAGCGGTACGAGGAGATGGCGGCCGCGGCGGACGCCAACCGCAAGCTCGACTTCGAGGAGATCCAGATCCCGCCGGGCCCGCGCCTGGTCAGCGACGTGTCCAAGGGCTTCGGCGACCGGATGCTGATCGAGGACCTCAGCTTCAGCCTGCCGCCGAACGGGCTCGTCGGCGTCATCGGGCCGAACGGCGTGGGCAAGACCACGCTGTTCAAGATGATCGTGGGGGACGAGAAGCCGGACCACGGGTCGATCCGGATCGGCGAGACGGTCCGGATCGCCTACGTCGACCAGCTGCGGTCCGGGATCGACCCCGACAAGACCGTCTGGGAGGCGATCTCCGGGGGCGAGAGCTTCATCAGGGTCGGCCACACCGAGATACCCAGCCGCGCCTACGTGGCCGCGTTCGGCTTCAAGGGACCCGACCAGCAGAAGCCCGCCGGGCTCATGTCAGGCGGCGAGCGCGGCCGGGTCAACCTGGCGCTCACCCTGAAGCAGGGCGGCAACCTCCTGCTGCTCGACGAGCCCGCGAACGACCTGGACGTGGAGACGCTGTCGTCCCTGGAGAACGCGCTGCTCGAGTTCCCCGGCTGCGCGGTGATCACCAGCCACGACCGCTGGTTCCTCGACCGGATCGCGACGCACATCCTGGCCTGGGAGGGCGGGTCGCACTGGTTCTGGTTCGAGGGCAACTTCGAGGCGTACGAGAAGAACAAGATCGACCGCCTCGGCGCCGAGGCCGCGCGGCCGCACCGGGTTACCTACCGCAAGCTGACCCGCGACTGACCACGCTCATCGTCTGAGGAGCCTTAACGGATCGTCGGCGAGCCGGTTCGCCAGCGCCGGGCTCAGGCCGGGGTCAGGCCGAGGTCCGGGCCGGGCCCCGGCCGGGTCTCCTGGTTGACCAGGCTGTGGGCCGCCATCACCAGGTAGTCCCACAGCTGCGCGTCCAGAGCCTCGTCGAGGGCCAGCTCGTCGAGTGCGGTGCGCATGTGGCGCAGCCAGGCGTCGCGTTCTGCTTCTCCGATGGCGAAGCGCGCGTGCCGCATCCTCAGCCTGGGGTGGCCGCGCCGCTCGCTGTAGGTGCCCGGGCCGCCCCAGTACTGGATCAGGAACAGCCGCAGGTGCTCCTCGGCCAGGCCGAGATCCTGGCTGGGGTACACGGGCCTGAGCAGCGGATCCCGGGCGACCTCCTGATAGAACCTGCTCACCAGGCGGCGGAAGGTCTCCTCCCCGCCCACTGCCTCGTAGAAGCTCAACTCGGTTGTCTCATTCATCGCTTGCACCAGGGTACGTGCCGGGGGAAGCGGCTGACGTCATCGGCCGTCAGGCGTCACCGGCCGTCAGGGCCCGAGTAGCCCGTCAGGGCCTAAGTGGTTCGTGGGGCCTGGCTGGCTGTTGGGGCCTGGCTGGCTGCCGGGCCCGCCGTGCGGCTGCTGCAGCGCGGACGCACCGCCCAGGGTCCCCTGGGCCGTCGCCGCACTGGGTGGAGCAGCGGCCGGGCTAGCGGGATAAGCCAAGGGGTGGACACCTGCCGGAACGCTGGCGCCGGCGCCCGATACGACTGCGGAACCGTCGGCTGCGCCGGTCGTGTCGAGCGCGGTCTTCAGCCGCTCCGTAAGCTCACGCTGGACCTCCCATTGCCGCAGCGGAACGGTCTTGGCCACGACCCGCAACAGCACGGCGTCGGTGTACAGCGTCTGAACGCCCCACACCTCGGGCTCCTCGAGGATGATCTCGTGCCAGGCCGGGTCCTGCCACATGGCGGCCGAGGTCCGCGCCATCACCTGGCGCACCTGCGAGATGTCGTGGCGGTACGGAACGGGAAAGTCGACCACCGCCCGGGCCCAGCCCTGGGACTTGTTGCCCGCCTTCGGGATGGTGCCATTGCGGATATGCCAGACGACGCCGTTGACGTCGCGGAGCCGGGTGGTCCGCAGGCTCACGGCCTCGACCGTTCCCGACGTGCCGCCGACGTCGATCACGTCACCCACCCCGTACTGGTCCTCGACCAGCATGAATATCCCGGCCAGGAAATCCTGAACGAGGTTCTGCGCGCCGAACCCGAGGGCGACGCCGAGGACTGCGGTGCTGGCCAGCAGGGGCGCCAGGTTGAGTCCCATGTCGCCGAGGATGATGACCGCCGCTATGCCGAAGATCGTCAGCGACGCCGCGTTGCTCAGGATGGAGCCGAGCGCGGTCGCCCGCTGCTGGCGCCGCTCGCCGAACAGCAGCCCGCGGGACCGGTCGGTGCCGTCGGGGCTGTCCTTCGTGGCGCGGGTCGTGATCTTGCGGATGGCCCGGTGCGCGGCGAGGCGGATGATCAGCGCGACCAGGATCACGAAGCCGATCCGGATGGCCTGATGAACCGGACCGGCGAAGAAGACCTTGGTCAGGTCCGCCGCCCTGGTGCTGTGCGTCAGGTCCCACATCAGGCGGCACGCGATCCCGGGGCCGGGCTTGCAGGCCGCCTCGAGCGAGCCGTCGGAGGACGGCGAGGCAGGTGCTCCGAGTCCCGCGGCGAGCATCCGGGGGTGCACAACGTCCTCCCTTCGGTGGGCAGCGCCTCCCATAGTCGCCGGCCCGGAGGACTGGACGATACGGACTTTGAGCACCCCAGCGCATCGTGGGCCGTCCCGGGCGCATCCGGCCGCGTCCGTTTCCGCCGGTCCCGCAAGCCCCAGACGCCCCGCCCCAAGGCCAGGACCACGGCATGACCGTGGTCTGCCGCCGACCCGACCGGCGGGTTTCATCCGCTGGCCGCCGCGCCCGATACTCTATTGGAGTTGGCGGACGGGCCATCAGGCAATCACACTGGTCACGGGTGCCCCCGACACTTAAGGACGGCGCACCTGCCCGGGAGGTGGGAGTGCGTCGGGTACTGCTGCTCAACATCACGTATGAGCCGCTCACCACGGTCGGCCTGCACCGTGCCGTGTGCCTGGTACTCGGCGAGAAGGCCGAGGTCGTGCACGACGACTCCGGGGGAGCGGTGTTGCGTTCGGCGTCGGTCATCCTGGCCACCCCATCGGTGATCAGGCTCCGCCGCTACATACGAGTGCCGCACCGCAGCCGCGTTCCGCTGACCAGGGCTGCGCTGATGCGCAGGGACAACTACCTCTGCGCGTACTGCGGAACCAAGGCCGAGACCATCGATCACGTGATCCCGCGCAGCCGCGGCGGGGCGCATGCCTGGGAGAACTGCGTCGCGTCCTGCATGCGCTGCAACCATCGCAAGGCCGACCGGCTGATCGAGGAGCTCGGCTGGAGCCTGCCCTGCGTGCCCGTGGTGCCCCGCGGCGCGCACTGGCGGCTGATCGGAGCCGCCCACGACGGCGATCCGCAGTGGGCCGCCTACCTTACCGAGCCAAGCGCCGCCTAGTACGGCTGTCGGAGGGGCGGGCTGACGGCAGGCGGACTGCCGTGGCACTCAGTCAGAAAGCCCGGGTGTGGCGGTGCGTTCTGGGCGTCGGGAAATGACCGCGCGGTCGCCGCTGGCGGTGGTCAGCACCTGAATGCCCGGACCGAAGTGACGGCAGAGCACGTCGCCGCGCAGCACGCTCGCTGGTGGTCCGCTGGCGGCCGCGCGGCCGCCGTCGAGGAGCAGCAGCCGGTCAGCGAACTGGCCGGCCAGGGTCAGGTCGTGTACGGCTGACAGGATCGTGAGCGACCGCTCACGGCGAAGCTCGTCGACAAGCTCGAGCGCGTCCACGCGGCGGCCGAGGTCCAGCGCGCTGGTCGGCTCGTCGAGCAGGAGCACAGGCGCCTGCTGGGCGAGGGCTCGGGCTAGGACGAGCCGCTGCAGTTCGCCGCCGGACAGGGTTCGCAGCGCCCGTTCGGCCAGCGCGGACAGGGCCAGGCGGTCGATCAGCTCCGCGCAGACCCTCCGGTCCGCATCGGTCTCCACGCGCAGATAGCCGATGTGCGGGGTGCGGCCGAGCAGCACGTAGTCGCCGACCGTCATGTCCGGCGGCAGGTGCGGCCGCTGCGGCACGTAGGCGACAAGTCGGGCCAGCATCCTGCGCGACATCCCGGCGGCCGGCTGGCCGCAGACCTCGATGCGGCCGAGATGGCGGACCTGGCGTGCAACCGCCTGCAGCAGGGTCGTCTTGCCGGCGCCGTTCGGGCCGATAACGCCCAGCCACTCCCCGGCGGCCGCGCGCTCGGTGACTCCGTCCAGCGCGGCCACAGTGCCGTAGCGGACTCGCAGCGCCTCGACGCTGATCACGACAGATCCCTGCGGGCGCGCCGCGACCGCAGCACGAAGAGGAAGAACGGGGCTCCCGCGATCGCGGTGATCACCCCGATCGGTACCTCGGCCGGGGCCTGGACCGTCCTGGCCGCCACATCGGCGAGTACCAGGAACGCGGCGCCCCCGATCATCGAGACGGGCAGCACTATCCGGTAGCTCGCGCCGGCCGTGAGCCGCACCGTATGCGGAACGATGATCCCGACAAAGCCGATCAGCCCGCTCACCGCGACCGCCGCGGCCGTGCCCAGCGTCGCCGCGAGGACCACGGTGAGCCGCAGCCGGGCGATGTCCACGCCCAGGCTGCTCGCTTCGGTCTCGCCGACCCTGAGTACGTCGAGCAGCCGCCGGTGGGCGATCAGCAACCCGGCCGAGACGACGACGTACGGCAGGATCAGGGTGATGTCCGACCATGACGCCAGCGAGAGGTCGCCGAGGATCCACGAGTAGATCTGCGGCAGCGACTGCGTGTGCTCCTGCTGCAGATACTCCTGAATGGCGGTGAGCAGCGCGGCTACCGCGACGCCGGCCAGAACGATCGAAGCCGTGCCGCCGCCGATGCCCGGGGACTGGCCGCCTCGGCCCGCGCCAGACCCCAGTCCGTACGTGATCGTGACCGCGCCGACGGCGCCCGCGAACGCGGCGGGCGGCAACAGGCCGGGGCTGAGACCGCCGACGATGATCAGTGTCGCGCCCAGGCCTGCCCCGGCCGCGACGCCGAGCAGGTAGGGGTCGGCCAGGGGGTTTCGGAAGACGCCCTGGTACGCGGCACCGCCACCGGCGAGCATGGCCCCGGCCAGCGCCCCGAGGATTACCCGCGGCAGCCTGATCTGCCAGACGATCGCCGTGTCGATCGGTGGCACGGAGAGGGCCGGGTGCCACGGCATGCGAACGAGCACGGCCTCGGCGACCGTCGTCAGGGGCAGGTCGGCCGGCCCGACCGATACGCCGACGATCAGCGCGACGGCCAGCGCCGCCAGCGCCACCCCGAGCGGACGACCCGGCCGTACCCGGCCCAGCGTCGTCGCCGGGACCAGGCCAGACGGTGCCAGGCCAGGCGGTGCCAGGTCTGGCGGTGCCAGGTCAGGCTGGGCCGAGCCCGCTGTCCCTGGCGCGGTGGCGGTGCGGGGCGGGGGCAGGGAGGCCGGGGCGGGCGGCAAGGGCTCGGGCACGTCCGCCGCCCGCCCGGGGACGGCCGCCGTCACCCGGCCCCCTGGGTGATGCTGGTTGCCACCGTGCGCAGCAGGTCGACGATCCGCGGGCCCCATCGGGAGGCGATGTCGTCGTTCAGCGAGATCACGTGGCCCAACTTCACCGCGGTCAGCCCCGACCAGCCAGGGCGCTTGGCCACGATGGCCGCGTTCTGCTGGCAGCACACGGTGTCGGCCAGGAGGGCCGCCAGGCGGCGACAGGGAGACCGCATGATCATCCTCCGTCGGGTCGTGGAGCACGAAGTGCGCCCGCTGCGACGCCGGGAGGCATCGGAACGAACCGCCCTTCCGCCGAGGACAGGTCGTTGGCGCGGGTCAGGCGTCCGGGCTCATCCCCCTGGGGCGACGAGCACGGTGCAGCAAGCACCGCCTCACGAACACCGGGGGGCATCACCGTTGCGGGACAGCGCCGGATTCGCACCGGCTTCGCTGGGCTCTGCGCCATCCTGGGCCAACCCAGGACACCGGTACCCTACCGCAGCCAGGGGCGGGTAAGGATGGACGCAGGTACATGCCGCACGGGAGTTCTCACCGAGCGTGGCCGCGAGTCGCCGTGGCGGCGGGTGCTGATGAAACATGCCAGGGACGCCGGGTATCGAGTTCCCGGCCATTCCGGAAGTCGACATCGAGGGCGTGGAGGTCTCCGCGGACATCGACCCTGAGGACATCATCCCGGTCTTCTGACGGGCAGTCACGGCGAGAGATCCTGGCCTTTCCGCATTGCGGTCACGGTCGGTCCGGGCATCGGCTTGCTCCTGAGCCGTCTCTGCGGGACTGTTTGATATGGCGCAGTATTGGAGCATGGCTGCGCCGCTGGACGCAAGGAGGGGTGCACTTGAATTGGTCCACCTATGTCGCCCTCGGGGACAGCCTCACGGCCGGAACAGGGGACGCCGGGCGGGACGGGCGTCCGGTCGGCTGGGCGCAGCGGCTCGCCGACATCCTGAGCGTCCGGACCGCTGTCCGGTGCAGGCTGACCAACCTGGCCGTGGACGGTGCCACCGTCGGCCAGGTCCTCAGCACGCAGCTGCCCGCGGCCGCCGCCGCCCGGCCTGACCTGGTCAGCGTGACTGTGGGCATGAACGATATCCGGGCCCGCGGGTTCGACGAGCTGAGCTTCAAGTCCGGCCTGGGGCAGCTGCTCGAGGGCCTGGCCGCGACCGAGGCCACGATCTTGACCAGCACGCTCCCCGACATCACGACCATCATGGCGCTGTCTCCGGAGATGGTCGACGTCGCGCGTGAGCGGATGCGGCTGGCCAGCGACATCATCCGCGAGCAGGCCGAGTCCTACGGCGCCGTCTGCCTGGACGCCTGGTCCCTGCCCGGCATCACCGACCCCGACCTGTATGGCCCTGACCGGGTGCACCCCAATAACCGCGGTCATCAGCTCATCGCGGCAGCCTTCGCCGACAAGCTGGCCCCGCGCTGGTCCCGCGTGCAGCCTGGCGGGTCAGCCGCCCGTTAGCCGCAGCTGCCCACGGCCTGGCTGCGGATCCACCTGTGGACGGACCGGTGGATAAACGGTGGATGGACGGGATACGCGGGGGATAACGGCAGGTGTCCTGTGGATGGCCAAAGAATCTTGAGATTGCTGGCCGAAAGCTCTTGTGCGGGCCCTCGGCCGCGCAGTAGAAAAGCACTCACCACCTCGCGCGGATACCGCTCCGGGGGAAGACCCCGGAGTTCCGGGGGAGACCCCGGAACGCAGGGAGAGTCCGGGAAGCCGGAATTCCCGGCGGGTATCGGTGCTAGTGGTCCGGTCGGCAGCGGACAGCAGCCGGGCAACCGGCAGCTGAGCGATCGGCGTGCTGGGCTGTGCGATCGAGCGAGGCCCCTCCATCTCATACATGGAGGGGCCTCGTCGTCGCTACCCATTGTGGCCCATTAGGGCACTCGCCGCATCCGCAAGCACCCGGTCGGTAACGGCGGCGAGACGAGCGTCTCGTCGCCGCGAGGCAGCCCCGGCCTGCGCGCCCCGGGTCGTCGCCTGGAGGTCGGCCGCGAGCGTGGCCTGTGGACCGTGATGTGGATGGAGTGGTGGATAAGGGCCGGTACGCAGGGGATAACGACAGCGTGTCCTGTGGATGGCCCGAAAACCTTGAGATCGTCGGCCGAAGCCTGGTGGCTGTGGCGGCCAGGCCGGGCGACGCCCTTCCACCTCATACATGGAGGCCCTTCGTCCGTTGCGGCCGGGTTGAAAGTTGCCGCCGAATGGCGACATATGGCGAGGCTAGGGGCGGGCCGTCAGCGAATTGCGCACAACGCGTAACGCCATGGGCAATGGCGGACGATACTGAGACAGACGCCGGCGACGTGGGTACCCCCGAGCTCATGTCGCCGCGTCTTCCCCCCGTCGCCGCCGCGGAGTCGGCCATCCAGCCCCGCGCCCGGGCGACACCGCGCCTCGTGATCACGCCGCCGCGCCGCGTGCCGGCAGTACCCCGCGACCGCCCCGCCCGGTAGCGTTCGTCACATGACAGCTACCACAACGCCGGAGGGCGGCGGCACCGCCCGGCCGCCGCAGGCCCCGTTCGGCCGGATGCTCACCGCGATGATCACGCCGATGACCGGCGAGGGGGCGGTCGACTACGCCGGGGCGGCTCGGCTGGCCGAGTACCTGGTCACGGACATGCGTAATGACGGCCTGGTGATCAGCGGCACCACGGGCGAGTCGCCGACCACGAGCGACATGGAGAAGGACCGGCTGCTGCGCACCGTGGTCGAGGCCGTGGGGGACCGGGCCGCGGTCGTGGCCGGGGTCGGCACCAACGACACCGCGCATACCTGCAAGCTCGCCCGCCAGGCCGAGCAGGCCGGCGCGGCCGGGCTGCTCGTGGTCACGCCCTACTACAACAAGCCGCCGCAGCATGGTCTCGTGGCGCATTTCACCCGGGTCGCCGACGCGACCGGCCTGCCGGTGATGCTCTACGACATCCCGGGCCGGACCGGCACCCCGATCGCCACCGAGACCCTGGTGCAGGTCGCCGCGCACCCGCGGATCGTCGCGGTCAAGGACGCCAAGGGCGACCTCGGCGCGGGGTCCGTGGTGATGGTCAGCACCGACCTGGTCTTCTACTGCGGTGACGACATGCTCAACCTGCCCTGGCTGGCGGTCGGCGCGGCGGGCTTCGTCAGCGTGCACGGGCACGTCGTCGGCGACCGGCTGCACGAGATGATCGATTCCTACCTGGCCGGTGACGTGAGCACCGCCCTGGCCGTCCACCGCGAGCTGCTGCCGGTCTACACGGGCATGACCCGGATGCAGGGCACGATATCGACCAAGGCGGCGCTGGCCATGCTGGGGCTCCCCGGCGGCCCGGTGCGCCCGCCGCTGGCCGACGCGACGCCTGCGGAGGCGGAGCGGCTGCGCACGGACCTGGTGGCGGGCGGCGTGAAGCTCCGGTGAGCCACCCGCACCCAGAGCTCGGGCCGCCCCCGCCCCTCGCCCGCGACGGCCTGCGGATCGTCGCCCTGGGCGGGCTCGGCGAGATCGGCCGGAACATGACGGTCTTCGAGCACGCGGGCAGGCTGCTGATCGTGGACTGCGGCGTGCTGTTCCCCGAGCCCGACCAGCCGGGCGTCGACCTGATCCTGCCGGACTTCTCCTACCTCGAGGGCAGGCTGGAGCAGGTCGAGGCGGTCGTGCTCACGCACGCCCATGAGGATCACATCGGCGCTCTGCCGTACCTGCTGCGGCTGCGGCCCGACCTGCCCCTGGTCGGGTCCAGGCTGACGCTGGCGCTGGTGGCGAGCAAGCTCACCGAGCACCGGCTGACACCCGAGGCCCGCGAGGTTTCAGAAGGCACGAGGGGTGCGTTCGGGCCCTTCGACCTTGAATTCTTCGCGGTCAACCACTCCATTCCCGATGCGCTGGCGGTCGCCATCCGCACCCGCGCCGGCCTGGTGCTGCACACCGGGGACTTCAAGATGGACCAGCTTCCGCTGGACGGGCGGCTGACCGACCTGGGCGGCTTCGCGCGGCTCGGCGGCGAGGGCGTGGACCTGCTCATGGCGGACTCCACCAACGCCGAGATTCCCGGCATCGTGACCACCGAAACCGCGATCGGTCCCGTGCTGTCCGAGGTGTTCGACGCCGCGCAGCAGCGGATCATCGTCTCCTGCTTCGCCAGCCACGTGCACCGGGTACAGCAGGTGATGGACACCGCGGCCGCGCACGGGCGCAAGGTCGCGCTGGTCGGGCGGTCGATGGTGCGGAATATGGGCGTCGCGCGCGAGCTGGGCTACCTGCGGGTCCCGTCGGTTCGCGGCGGGCTGATCGTGGAGTTGCGGGACGCCGAGGAGATGCCGCCTGAGCGGATCGTCCTGATCTCCACCGGGTCGCAGGGCGAGCCGATGTCCGCGCTGGCCCGGATGGCCGGGCGCGATCACCCGATCCGGATCGCCGAGGGCGACACGGTGATTCTCGCCTCGTCGCTGGTGCCGGGGAACGAGACCGCGGTGTCCCGGATCATCAACGAGCTGACCCGCCTGGGCGCGCGGGTGGTGCACCGGGGCAACGCGCTGGTACACGTGTCCGGGCACGCGCCCGCCGGCGAGCTGCTGTACGTGCTGAACCTGACCCGGCCGAGCAATTTCATCCCGGTGCACGGCGAGTGGCGGCACCTGAAGGCGCACGCCGAGCTGGCCGCGCTGACCGGCGTGCCCGACGCGAACATCGTCATTGCCGAGGACGGGGTGGTCGTCGACCTGGTGGACGGCCAGGCCTCGGTCACGGGCAAGGTGCAGTGCGGTTACGTGTACGTCGACGGGCTGTCCGTGGGCGAGGTGACCGAGGCGTCGCTGAAGGACCGGCGGATCCTCGGCGAGGACGGCTTCGTGTCCGTGGTGATCGTGGTCGACTCCACGACCGGGAAGGTCGTCGCGGGCCCCGAGATCCACGCCCGGGGATCCGGGATCGATGACGCGGCGTTCGGGGAGGTCCGGCCGCGGATCGAGGACGCGCTGGCCCGGGCGGCCGCGGACGGGATTAGCGACTCCTACCAGCTGCAGCAGCTGGTCCGCAGGACGCTGGGGCGCTGGGTGAGCGACAACTACCGCCGCCGCCCGATGATCATCCCGGTGCTGCTCGAGGTCTAGGTTCGCTCGCGGAGCCGGAACCGCTGCAGCTTGCCGGTGCTGGTTCGCGGCAGCCCCGCCAGGAACTGCACGGCACGCGGGTACTTGTAGGGCGCGATCTGCCGCTTCACGTAGTCCTGCAGCTCGCTGGCCTTGGCCTCGTCACCGGTCGCGTCTTCCCGCAGCACCACGTACGCCTTGACGATCTGGCCGCGGGCCTCGTCGGGGACGCCGACCACGCCGCATTCGGCCACGTCCGGGTGACCGAGCAGGACCTCCTCGATCTCCGGGCCGGCGATGTTGTAGCCGGCGGAGATGATGATGTCGTCGCTGCGCGCCTGGTACCAGAAGTAGCCGTCGGCGTCGCGGATGTAGGTGTCGCCGGTGAGGTTCCACCCGTTCTGCACGTACGCCTGCTGCCGGTCGTCGGCCAGGTACCGGCAGCCGGTGGGGCCCTTGACCGCCAGCCGGCCCGGCTCACCGTCGCCGGCCGGCTTGCCGTCGTCGTTCAGGATCGCAGCCTCGTAGCCGGGGACGACCCGGCCGGTCGATCCCGGCCGGATCTCGTCGTCGGCGGAGGAGATGAAGATGTGCAGCATCTCGGTGCTGCCGATCCCGTCGATGATCTTGACACCGGTGGCGTCGTAGAAGGCCTGCCAGGTCGAGGCGGGCAGGTGCTCGCCCGCCGAGACGGGCCTGCGCAGCCCGCGCAGCTGCCCGGCCTGGCCCGCGGCGAGCATTGCCCGGTACGCGGTGGGCGCCGTGGAGAGGACGGTGACGCCGCGCGCGGCGATCTGGTCGGCCAGCTCCGCCGGCGTGGCCCGCTCCAGCAGCAGGGTCGCCGCGCCTGCTCGCAGCGGGAACACCAGCAGCCCGCCGAGCCCGTAGGTGAACGCCAGCGGCGGGGTGCCGGTGAAGATATCCTCGGCCCGCGGCTTGAGCACATGCGCCGAGAACGTGTCCGCGATCGCGAGCAGGTCGCGGTGGAAGTGCATGGCGGCCTTGGGGCGTCCCGTCGTGCCCGACGTGAACGCGATCATCGCCACGTCGTCGGCGGCCGTATCGACGGCCGCGAAATTGCGCGGCATCGGCGCGGCCCGCTGGACGAGGTCGTCCTGCGGCCCTGCGGCTCCGTAACTGACAATCTGCAGGCCGTCCACGCCCGCGGCGGCCAGCTCGCCGGTGAACCTGTGGTCGCACAGCGCCAGCCGCGCCTGCGCGATCTCGCAGACCGTGGACAGCTCGGCGGCACGCAGCAGCGACATCGCGGTCACCGCGACCCCGCCGGCCTTGAGGACCCCGAGCCAGCAGGCGGCCAGCCACGGGTTGTTGGGGCCGCGCAGCAGCACCCGATTGCCCGGAACCAGCCCCAGCTCGTCCACCAGCACCCACGCCACCTGGTTGGAGGCACGCACCAGGTCGTCGTAGCTCCACGTGGCACCCTCTGACAGCAGGCACGGCCGGTCGCCGCCGCGGGCATCGGCGGTCGCGTCCAGGAGCTCCACCGCGCCGTTGAGCCGCTCGGGGTAGCGCAGCCCGGGGAGTGAGAACCGCAGCTCGGGCCAGAGCCCGTCCGGCGGCAGGCTGTCCCGGCAGAACGTATCGACGTGAGCGGACGGCGAGAGCTGCATGGCCGGACCTCCCTCGGACGCGACCGGAACGTCCCCAGTATTCCGCCTCCATGACGATAGTCAACAAATCAGGGCAGATCCCGTGGGGTGGTCACATGTCTCGCGGCGGGAGTCCCGCCGGCGCGGTGGCGGCCGTCCCGCTGGCGCCGCGGCGGCTGGCCGGCGGGATGGCGACGAGCACCGTCCAGCCCCCCAGCGCGACCGTCACGACCGCCTCGATCACCATGGACTCCACGACGTAGGACGCCGCGACCGACTCGTGGAAGCCGAACAGCCCGACGCTGAGGCTGATCAGCAGCGCACCGAGGGTCCCGGCGGCGAATCCGGCCGCGAGCAGGCCGACGACCGGCCGGGCCCAGGCCAGTAGCGCGGTGGCGAGCACGAACGCGGCCAGCGCGTCGATCAGGAACATGGGGCCGTCCGTCGGGATCTGCCGGTATCCCTCCTGCCACAGGTGCAGGTGGATGTAGCCGATCAGGACCAGGATCGCCGCGCTGCCCAGCCGGAGCAGCAGGGCGACAGTGCCCCGGGGACTCCGGATGCTCAGCGGGGCACCCCGGAGTGACGCCAGGTTGCGCCACCGGAATGCTGTCGGTTCGGCCATGTCTTTCTTCACCTCCTCAATGAACTTCTTCACTGGACTGTGTAGGCAGATACGGCCTGGTCGAGGACCGCCCGGGCGGAGGGCCACAGTGCGGTCGGAGCGGCGGCTACGATGACGCTGGCCGCGGTCCGCCCCTGGACCAGGCAGGCGAGTTCGGTGTAGGAGTGCGCGCCCACCCGGGTCAGGTAATGGTCGATGACGCACGATCCGGTGCCGCCCCGGAACGGCTCGCCCTCGGCCGCGGCGTCCAGGCTGGCCCGCGAGGCGTCGTCGGATCGCAGCGCGCGCAGCCGGTAGCTGGCCCAGTTCCGCAGGCTCTCCTGGCCCTGCCGGGGCGTCGCGTTGAGGTACAGCAGATACTTGCCGTCCGGGCCGAGCCGGGCCGCGGACACCGCGTCGCTGTCGCCAGAGACCGGGTGCATGCTGGGCGGGTAGAACAGCACGGCCGCACCGTTCGGCAGCGTCAGGTGCTGCCAGCCGGACGGCGCGGGCGCGGGCGCGAGCGCGAGAGTCGTCCGGGCCGGTGTCGCGGACCCGTGCGGCCCGAATGCGTACCCGAGCGCAGTGACCGCGGCGACCAGCGCAAGCCCGAGCGTGAGGACGCCGCCTCTGGCGGCACGGGGGAGCTTCACGGCATCTCCTCTCAGCCGCGGGGGTGGCTAGATGTTGCCGTCGCCGTCGCTCGGTCCGCCGTTGTTGTCGCCGTCATGGTCGCCGCCGTTGTTCTGCGGTATCGGGTTCGGCGTGGTCGGCGGCGGAGGCGGCGGGGCCGTGGTGGCCGGCGGCGGGGGCGGCGGAGCGGGCACGGCCGTGGTCGGCTGCGGAGCTGTCGGCGTCATCGCCGGGGTGGCGTGATGATGACGGCGGCGGTGTCGGGCCGCCAGTTCGGTCTTCGCCTTGGCGGCCGGATGGGTGGCGGCCGCGGTGGGCGAAGCCGATTTATGCTGGGCGGAGGCGGAGTGCGTGGTCGCGGCGGTGCCACAGCCGGCGGCGAGTGCCGCCAGCAGCGCGATTCCGGCCGCCGATCGAATACTGGTCAGCGACATGACCTGTCCCTCGTTATTTGCTTGTTCGGATCGGCGGCCGCCGGGCTTACACACGTCATACGGCCGGAACTGGCTCCCGGTTCGATGTGGAGGCCGGGCGCCGGTCGCGCCGGAGGCTATGTTGCAGGCGTGACGACCTTCACTGGCCCGCCAGGAGGCGGCGACGCGTGGTCGGCGCAGCCGCGGGCGCTGATCGTGACGATCTACGGCCTGTACGCCCGGGAGGCCGGCGGCTGGCTCAGCGTGGCGTCGCTGATCCGGCTGATGGCCGAGCTCGGCTCCGACGAGCCTGCGGTCCGGTCGTCGATCTCGCGGCTCAAGCAGCGCGGGGTCCTCGAATCGCGCCGCGAGGACGGCACCGCGGGCTACGCGCTGTCCCGCCGCGGCCAGGCCATGCTCGCCGAAGGCGACCAGCGGATCTTCGACCGGCCCCGGGCCAGCCTGTCCGACGGCTGGCTGCTGGCCGTGTTCAGCGTGCCCGAGCGGGAGCGCAGCCGACGGCATGCGCTGCGCTCGCGGCTGGTCTGGCTCGGCTTCGGCACGGTATCGGCCGGCGTCTGGATCGCGCCAGGCCACCTGGCGAGCGAGACGGCCGAGGTGCTCGAGCAGTACCAGCTGGCCGGCTACGTGGACCTGTTCCGCGCCGATTACCTGGCCTTCGGCGATGTGGCCGAGCAGGTGGCGCATTGGTGGGACCTGGGTCGGCTACAGGGCCTCTACCAGGCGTTCCTCGACGACGCCGAGCCGGTCCTCGCCCGGTGGGACAGCGCCCGGGCCGCCCGGGCCGGCCTGGCAGGCGAGGCGTTCGCCAGCTACACCCGCGCGCTGACCGCCTGGCGGCGGCTGCCGTTCCTCGATCCCGGCCTGCCCGCTGAGCTGCTGCCCGGCGGCTGGAACGGCCTGCAGGCGGCCGCGGCGTTCGGCGCGCTGCGAGAGCGGCTGGCCGGGCCGGCCCGCGCTCACGCCCTGGCGGTGATCGGCCGGCCCGGTCAGGGGATGACCGCGTAGCCCTGGAGCTCGACCAGCGCCGCGGGATCCCACAGCCGGGAGACGCCGACCGCGGCCATGGCCGGGTACTCCCGGCCGACCAGCCGCCGCCAGGCGAGCCCGATCTGGCTGCTCTGCCGCCGGTAGTCGTCGAGGTCGACCACGTAGACGGTCAGGCTGGCCAGGTGGCCGGGCGAGCCGCCGGCCGCGCGCAGCGCCTCGAGCAGGTTGGCCAGCGCCCGGTCGAACTGCTCGGCGACCGTGCCGCCGACGATCGCGCCGTCCGCGCCGAGCGCAACCTGGCCGGCCAGGAAGACCATCCGGCCGCCGGTCGCGACCACCGCGTGCGAGAAGCCGGACGGCCGGGCCAGCGAGGCCGGATTCACCCGCTCGAGCGCCATCTGCTCTCCTTCCGGTCAACGGAAGATCCAGGGCCATAACGGGCCCACTTACCGCGGTCGCCACCGGGCATGCCGGGTGCCCGGCTCGCCCTCCCGGATCAGCTGCAGCCGCGGGCGAGGCCCGTCGGTGCGGCCGGTCTGGGGCGGCCTGCTCCCGGCGCGCCAGGGATCGGGCCACGCCGCGGCCGGCCCATCGTAGCCCTGCTCGGCGGCGGCGCGCAGGGTCCAGTTCGGGTCGTAGAGGTGGGCCCGGCCGAGCGCGCACAGGTCGGCCCGGCCGGCCAGGATGATCGAGTTCACGTCGTCGTAAGACGAGATCACGCCGACCGCGATCGTGGCGACGCCCAGCCGGTTGCGGATCGCGTCCGCGAACGGGGTCTGGTAGGACCGGCCGAAGGCCGGCGTCTCGTCGGGAGTGACCTGCCCGGTCGACACGTCGACGGCGTCGGCGCCCGCGGCCTGGAAGGCCCGCGCGATCTCGACCCCGTCCTCGCCGGTGATGCCGCCCGGGCACCAGTCGGTGGCCGAGATCCGGACCGTCATCGGCTTGCCCGCCGGCCAGACGGCGCGCATCGCGCCGAATACCTCGAGCGGGTAGCGCAGCCGCGCGGCCAGCGATCCGCCGTAGCCGTCGTCGCGCTGGTTGGTCACCGGCGAGATGAACGACGAGAGCAGGTAGCCGTGCGCGCAGTGCAGCTCGATCAGGTCGAAGCCGCACCGCTCCGCGGCCCGCGTGGCCTCGACGAACTGCTGCCTGATCCCGGCCATCTCCTCCTCGGTGAGGGCCCGGGGTACCTGGCTGACGCCGGCCAGGTACGGGATCGGCGAGGGGCCGCGCAGCTCCCAGTTGCCCTCGGGCAGCGGCTCGTCGATGCCCTCCCACATCAGCCTCGTGGAGCCCTTGCGGCCGGAGTGGCCGAGCTGCAGCCCGATTTTCGCGGCGGACTGGCGGTGCACGAAGCCGGTGATCCGCCGCCAGGCCGCCTCGTGCTCGGGCGCGTACATCCCCGCGCAGCCGGGGGTGATCCGCCCCTCTGGGCTGACGCAGACCATCTCGGTCATGACCAGCGCCGCACCGCCTAGCGCCTTGCCCCCGAGATGCACCAGATGGAAGTCGGACGGCGTGCCATCGGCCGAGGAGTACATGTCCATCGCCGACACGATCACCCGGTTCTTCAGCTCCAGGCCGCGGAGCCGGAACGGCTGGAACATCGGCGGGACCACGTCGCCCGCCCCCATGCCGCGCCGCTTCTCGTGTCCGGCGAACCAGGCATCGATCCGGCCGGCGAACTCCGGGTCGCGCACCCGCAGGTTGCCGTGGGTGACCCGGCGGCTGCGGGTCATGATGTTGAAGGCGAACTGCTCCGGCTCCTGGTCCAGGTACTGGCCCAGGTTCTCGAACCACTCCAGGCTGGCCTGCGCCGCGCGCTGGGTGGAGGCCACGACCGGCCTGCGCTCGGCCTCGTACGCGGCCAGCGCCGCGTCGAGTCCCGGCTGCTCGTGCAGGCAGGCGGCGAGGGCCAGCGCGTCCTCCATGGCCAGCTTGGTGCCCGAGCCGATGGAGAAGTGCGCGGTGTGGGCCGCGTCGCCGAGCAGGATCACGTTTCCGTGCCGCCAGCTCTGGCAGCGCAGCGTGCCGAAGCTGATCCACCGGGAGTTGTTGGCGTGCACCGCGTGGCCGTCCAGCACGCCGGAGAACAGCTCGCGGATCCGGTCGATCGACGCCTCGTCCGAGCGGCCCGGCGGCAGGTCTGACCGCCGGTCGAAGCCGGCCGCCCGCCAGACCGCGTCGTGCATCTCCACGATGAACGTGCTGCCGGTCGCGTCGTAGGGGTACCCGTGCACCTGCATCACGCCGTAGGGCGTCTGCTCGATGTAGAACTTGAACGCGTCGAAGACCAGGTCGGTGCCGAGCCACATGTACCGGCAGCGCCGGACGTCGAGATCGGGCCCGAACGCCCCGGCGGCCGCCGCCCGCGTCGTGGAGTTGGCCCCGTCGGCCGCCACCACCAGGTCGTGGCGGGCCGCGAGGGTGCGGGAGTCCGGAGCCTCGCTCTGGAAGTGCAGCGTCACGCCCAGCTCGCCGCAGCGCTGCTGCAGGATCTGCAGCAGCCGCCGCCGGCTCAGCGCCGCGAAGCCGTGCCCGCCGCTGGTGATCGTCTGGCCCCTGACGTGCACGTCGATGTCGTCCCAGCGGGCGAACTCGCGCTCCATCGCGCCGTAGATCTGCGCGTCGGCATGCTCGATGCCGCCCAGGGTCTCGTCCGAGAACACCACGCCGAAGCCGAACGTGTCGTCGGCCGCGTTGCGCTCCCAGACGGTGATCTCGCTGTGCGGGGCGAGCTGCTTGGTGAGCGCCGCGAAATACAGCCCTCCCGGCCCGCCGCCCACGACCGCGATCCGCATCGCGCCTCCCCGATCGGTACCCGGCCGCCTGCCCGACATCCCAGGGTCGGCTTCACGCTATGCCGCTTCTGCGACGACCGTCAATACAGCGCCTCATCCGGTCACGCCCCAGCCCCATGCCACCGCCCCGCGCCGCGGCGACACGCCAGCGGCGGGCTTACTTCGTCCGGTGCGGATTGATCGGTACCGTGGGGATCATGGCGACTCGTGCGCCCAATGGCGCGCGCCCGAAAGGCGGGGCTAGCGGGCGATCGCGCTCGGCGAGCACCGCGAAGCGAACGCGCGGCGGGGCCGGGCCCGTCCGCAGGCCTGCGCGCGGCGGGCGGACCAGGGCAGGCCGCCGCGGCTCGGTCGGGCGGCGCTACCAGCCACCGCCGCCGACCAACCCGTTCGTGATCTTGATCGGCTGGGCCAGCCAGGTCATCGCCGCCGCCTGGATGGCCCTGGCGCACACCGTCGGAGCAGCTGCCCGGGCGCTCGGCCGGAACACGCGCGACCTGGATCCGGCCCACCGCAGGGACGGGGCCGGGCTGACGCTCCTGGGCCTGGCGATCATCATGGCCGCGGTCAGCTGGTTCCGGCTGGGCAGCGTCGTCGGGCGGGGGCTCTCGTTCGCGGTCCGCGACGGGTTCGGAGCGGCTGCCTGGGCGGTGCCGATCCTGCTGGCGCTGCTCGCCTGGCGCTACCTGCGGCACCCGGACCGGAACGCGGACACGGCCCGCATGGTGATCGGCTGGACGGCGCTGATCATCGGGGGGCTCGGTCTCGTGCACATCGCCCACGCGACGCCCCGGCCGGCCGACGGCGTAGCCACGATTCGGGCGGCCGGCGGCTTCATCGGGTATGCGGTTTCGGTGCCACTCGTCGCGGCGGTGACACCGTGGGTGGCGACGCCGCTGCTGGTGCTGATCACCGGGTTCGGCCTGCTGGTGATCACCGGAACCCCGCTGCACCGGGTGCGGGGCCGGCTGGCCGAGCTGGGTGGCTTCGTGCGTCCCGACCCGGGCGGGGCGGGCGAGGCCGAAGGGGCTGCGGCCGGTGGGGCCGGGCGCACCCGCGGCCAGCTGAGCAGGGGCGGGCGCAAGCGGCAGGAGGCCATCGAGGCAGGCGCGCACGACCGGCCGTACGACACGCCGCTGCTGGGCGGGATCCTGGCCAAGGGCGGGACAGGCCGCGGCCAGGACGGACGGCCGGCGGCGGCCGGCGCCGATGGCACGGTCGCCGAGGACCCCACGGCGAGCCAGGCGGTGACGTTCGGCCCGCCGGTTACCGCGCAGCAGAGTCCGCCGGGCGCGGGAACGGAGACCACGTGGCACGATCCCTGGCCCGGGGCCGAGGCTGGCCCCGGTGCGCCCAAGGGCCAGGCACCCGCGCAGGCGGGCGGACCAGCCGCGCCGGGCGGCGTTATGGATTCTCAAAAGCCCGAGCAGCTCACCCTGACCGGCGCCACCGACGCCAGCTACACACTCCCGCCGGCCGCCCTGCTGCGGCCGGGGACGGCGCCGAAGAGCCGGACCCGCGCGAACGACCTCATGGTCGAGGCGCTGTCGGCGGTGCTCGAGCAGTTCCAGGTGGATGCCCAGGTCACCGGGTTCACCCGGGGCCCGACCGTGACCAGGTACGAGATCGAGCTGGCCCCCGCCGTCAAGGTGGAGCGGGTGACCGCGCTCTCGAGGAACATCGCGTACGCGGTGAAGAGCGCGGACGTGCGGATCCTGTCGCCGATTCCGGGCAAGTCCGCGATCGGGGTGGAGATCCCCAACACCGACCGGGAGATCGTGAGCCTGGGTGACGTGCTGCGCTCCCCGGTGGCCCAGGCCGACCATCACCCGATGGTCGTCGGCCTGGGCAAGAACGTCGAGGGCCTCCATGTAGTGGCCAACATCGCAAAGATGCCCCATATGTTGATAGCGGGCGCCACAGGCGCAGGAAAAAGCACATGTATCAATGGGCTGATCACGTCGATTTTGCTGCGGGCCACGCCCGATGAGGTACGGATGATCCTGATCGACCCCAAGCGGGTCGAGCTCGCCGCCTACCAGGGGATCCCGCACCTGATCACCCAGATCATCACCAACCCCAAGCGCGCCGCGGACGCGCTGCAGTGGGTGGTCGGGGAGATGGACCGCCGCTACGACGACCTCGCCGCGACCGGGTTCCGGCATATGGACGACTTCAACAAGGCGGTGCGCGCGGGAAAGATCACTGCGCTCCCCGGCAGCGAGCGCGTCTACGTGCCCTACCCCTATCTCCTGGTCATCGTCGACGAGCTCGCGGACCTGATGATGATCGCCCCCCGCGACGTCGAGGACTCCGTCGTGCGGATCACCCAGCTCGCCCGCGCGGCCGGTATCCACCTGGTGCTCGCCACGCAGCGGCCGAGCGTCGACGTGGTGACCGGCCTGATCAAGGCCAACGTCCCGTCCCGGCTCGCGTTCGCCACCTCGAGCCTGACCGACTCGAGGGTGATCCTGGACCAGCCCGGCGCGGAGAAGCTCGTCGGCCAGGGCGATTCGCTGTTCCTGCCGATGGGCGCGAGCAAGCCGCTGCGGCTGCAGAATGCCTTCGTCACCGAGAAGGAGATCCGCGAGGTCGTCGCGCACTGCAAGAAGCAGGCCGAGCCTTCCTACCGAGACGACGTCACCGTTGCGGAAGGCCGTCAGCGCGAGATCGACGCGGACATCGGCGATGATCTCGAGCTGCTGCTCCAGGCCGCGGAGCTCGTGGTCAGCACCCAGTTCGGCTCCACCTCGATGCTGCAGCGCAAGCTGCGGGTGGGGTTCGCCAAGGCGGGCCGGCTGATGGACCTGCTGGAAAGCCGCGGCGTCGTCGGGCCGAGCGAGGGCTCCAAGGCCCGCGACGTCCTGGTCAAGCCCGACGACCTCGGCGCGCTGCTCGGGTCCTTGCGCGGCAGCCCGGAGAGCTGATCCGCGCCCCGCCTGCCCTCGAGGGGGCTCTGGGGCCGTGGCCGCCCCACCGACGCGGGACACTTATCGTGGTGTCAAAGCAGGCCGGGTTCACGCAGGTCGGCAGGCGGATGTCTACACTTGGTGACCAGTCTCTTACTGAGAGATCACGTGAGGAGAATCCGAATGCTGGCACCGCACCCCGGGCGGCGCGCAGCGGGGAACGGGAGTGGAGGCACGGCGTGAGCATCGGTGACACCCTGGCAGAAGAACGTCGCCAGGCTGGTCTCACCGTTACGCAGGTCAGCCAGCGGACCTGCATCCGGGAGACGATCATCCGGGGGATAGAGCGCGGTGACTACTCCGCGTGCGGTGGTGATTTCTATGCTCGCGGCCACATACGCAGCATCGCCCGGGCGGTGGGGGCCGACCCGGAGCCGCTTGTCCGGGAGTATGACCAGACGCAGGGGGCGCCGCAGGCCATCACGGCCGCCGACGTGTTCGAGCCTGCCACCCCGATCAGGATCAGAGAGCGGCGGAGGCCGAACTGGAGCGCGGCCATGGTCGTGGCGCTCGCGCTGCTCGTCGGCTTCGTCGTGTACCACCTGGTGTCATCGTCGTCGAAGGCCACGCCGACCTCCTCGGGCGTGACCTCACAGCACCTGGGCACCACGCACAACGCGAAGAAAAACCACCAGGCTCACGCGAGGTCGACCACCGTGCCGGTGGCGCAGGCGTACGCGAACGAGGTGGTGATTCAGCTGACGGCCACGCGGAACTGCTGGGTCCAGCTCACCACGGCGACGGGGACGCAGATCTATCAGGGCGTCGTGTACGCGGGCAGCTCGATGCAGTGGACCGAGCATCAGGCGGTGAGCCTGATGCTCGGCAACCCCGGCGGTGTCTCCCTGACGGTGAACGGGAGGAACGCGGTCCCGGCAGGCTCGACCAACCCGGTCACGCTCAGCCTCGGGCCCGGCCCGAAGACCACCGGCTGACCCGAGGGAGAGCCCGCATCGGGTGCCATGCCACCGGCGCAGTTACCGTAGTCTGCCGGTGTGTCGTCGAGTCGGAGCCATCCCGCCGCAGAGCTGCCCAGCTCGCAGCTGACAGCATCGAACGCGACCGGGCGCAGAGTGAGCCTGGTCACGCTCGGCTGCGCGCGGAACGAGGTCGACTCGGAGGAGCTGGCGGCGCGGCTCGAGGCGGCGGGCTGGACGCTGGCCGTCGACGCTGACGCCGACGTGGTGCTGGTCAACACCTGCGGCTTCATCGAGGCCGCGAAGCAGGAGTCCATCGACGAGCTGCTCAGCGCCGGATCCGGCGGCGCGAAGGTCGTGGCGGCGGGCTGCCTGGCGGAGCGCTACGGGTCCGGCCTCGCGGAGGCGCTGCCCGAGGCGCAGATCCTGGGCTTCGACGACTACGGCGACATAGCCGCGAGGCTCGATGCGGTGCTGGCGGGGGAGCGGTGGCCCGCGCACGAGCCCGGCGACCGCAGGCGGCTCCTGCCGGTCTCGCCGGCCGGGCGGCAGGCCGCCGCCGGCGGCGGCCATATACCGGGACACGGGACAGCCGCGAGCACGAGTCCGGTCCTGCCGGATCTCCCGCCGGGGGTGGCCCCGCCCTCGGGGCCGCGGGTGCTGCGGCGCAGGCTCGACGGCGGCGTGGTGGCGCCGCTGAAGATCGCATCGGGCTGCGACCGCAGGTGCAGCTTCTGCGCGATCCCCGCGTTCCGCGGGGCGTTCGTGTCCCGCCCGCCGCAGGACCTGGTCGACGAGGCCGCCTGGCTGGCCGCCGGTGGCGTCCGGGAGCTCTTCCTGGTCAGCGAGAACTCCACCTCCTACGGCAAGGACCTGGGCGACCTGAGGCTGCTGGAGACCGTGCTTCCCGAGCTGGCGGCCGTGTCGGGGATCGAGCGGGTGCGGGTCAGCTACCTGCAGCCCGCCGAGCTGCGGCCAGGGCTGATAGAGGTGATGACGTCAACCCCCGGCGTGGTCCCGTACTTCGACCTGTCCTTCCAGCACGCCAGCGGTCGCGTGCTGCGGGCCATGCGCCGGTTCGGCGACCGGGAGCGCTTCTGTGCGCTGCTCGAGAACATCAGGCGAGCGTGCCCGGAGGCGGGCGTCCGGTCCAACTTCATCGTGGGCTTCCCCGGGGAGACCGACGCCGACGTGGCGGAGCTGTATCGCTTCCTCACCGACGCCCGGCTCGACGCCATCGGGATCTTCGGGTATTCCGATGAGGACGGGACCGAGGCGGCGTCGCTGCCTGGTCAGCTGCCGGCCGACGAGATCGCCCGGCGGGTCGAGGATCTGGCGGGCCTGGCCGACGAGCTCATGGCCCAGCGGGCCGCCGATCGCATGGGCCAGATCCTGGATGTGCTCATCGAGGAGTCGCACGGCGGCGGGCGGTACGCCGGCCGCGCCGCGCACCAGGCCCCGGAGGTCGACGGGGCCACGGAGGTGCGAGCCCGCGGTCGCCTCGCAGTGGGTGACATGGCCCGGGCGACGGTGACCGGCACCGAGGGCGCCGACCTGCTGGCCGAGGTAATTGGCTCCCTTCCTGGCACCACCGGCGCCCCGTCGGCGAGAGGCGCAGGGCGTTGAGCCGGCCTGACGCCGCGTGAGCGAGCCGGAGGGGCTTCAGGCGCCCGGTAGGCGAGCGGGGGACACCAGTGAGCGAGCCGGAGGGGCGCGGCGCCGCCTGGACTGAGGAGCGAGGGACGAGCGACGAGGGAAGGCGGCGCCTGCGGGCGCCCGGGAGGCGAGCGGGAGACGCAGCGGGAGACACTGCCGCGGAGCAGTGTGGACTCGGGACGGCCGGTGCCGTTCCGCCGCCAGGCCTGATCAATATCGCGAACGCGCTCACCGCGCTTCGCCTGGGCCTGGTACCCGTGTTCGTCGTCCTCCTGGTCTCCGGGGGTGACGTCCTGCGGATCGCGGCCTGCGTGACGTTCGGCATCGCCTCGGCGACCGACTTCCTCGACGGAGAGCTGGCGCGTCGGCGAAGCCTGATCACCGACTTCGGCAAGATCGCGGACCCGATCGCGGACAAGGCTCTCACGGGGTCCGCGCTGGTGGTGCTGTCGTCCCTCGGCGGGCTGCCGTGGTGGGTGACGGCGGTGATCCTGTTCCGCGAGCTGGCTGTCACCGGACTGCGCTTCTGGGTCATCTCCCACGGCGTCATCGCCGCCAGCCGCGGCGGCAAGCTCAAGACCCTGCTTCAGGTGATCGCGATCGCGCTGTACATACTGCCCGGGCCGTTCCGGATCGTGCGGGAGGTGGTGATGGCCGCCGCGCTCATCGTGACGGTGGTGACCGGGGCTGACTATGTGGCGCGGGCGGCGCGGCTGCGGCGGGCGGTTCCGCATGGCGGGTCCGCGGCCGGGGTCGGCAGGACGCCGTGAGCCCGGGCGAGGCAGCTGCCTCGAGCCAGAACCGCGCCCTGTCCCTGGAGGTCATCGAGCTGCTGGTCGCCCGGGGCGAGACGGTCGCGGTCGCCGAATCGCTCACCGGCGGGAAGCTCGCCGCCGCGCTGACCGCCATCCCGGGTGCGTCCGCTGCGTTCCGTGGCGCCGTGGTGGCCTACGCGACGGACCTGAAGGCGGCGCTCCTCGACGTTCCCTCCACCTTGCTCGATCGCCGCGGCGCCATACACCCCGAGGTGGCCGCGGCGATGGCGGAAGGAGCACGCCGGCGCCTGGCCGCTGGGGTCGGCGCCGCGACCACAGGCGTGGCCGGCCCTGAGCCAGCGGACGGCCAGCCGGTGGGCACGGTGCACATCGCGGTGAGCACCGGCCGGGGCACGACGGTGCGGTCACTCGCGCTCTCCGGCGACCGGCACCAGATCCGCGTCGCGACCGTCGAGCAGTCGCTCGGCCTGCTGATCAGCGTGCTACGGGAAGAGAGCATATGATTACAGCGTTACGTAACTGAACACGCGGCTATGCCCTCTCCCACACGGTCCGTAAGGACGGGTACGGTGGAGGTGTCAGCGGAACAGTCTCGGGAAGGGAGTGCGACGATGGTGCTGCTTCGTCACTTGCTCGGTGACGCGCTGCGGCGGCTGCGTCTGCGGCAGGGTCGCACCCTCCGTGAAGTGTCCGCCGCCGCGCGCGTCTCACTTGGATACCTCTCCGAGGTCGAGCGCGGTCAGAAGGAGGCGTCCTCTGAGCTGCTGGCCTCGATCTGCGGCGCCCTGGGCGCACCCCTGTCACAGGTGCTGAGGGAAGTGTCCGACAACTTCGCCCTGGCGGAGCTGCAGAGCGAGCCCGTCTTCGTCGGCGTCCGGGAGCCATCGCACGACGTGGCCCGGGTGCCAGAGCCTGGCGTCCCGGCCAAGCAGATCCGCTTCGACCCGGCGGCTGCTCGGAAGATGGCGGTTCCGGACGGGAGCAGGTTCGCCGTGCCCGCGAGCCAGCCCGAGTTCGAGCAGGTCACGCGCGGCATCAGCGATATAAAGGACATGGTCCCGGTCTGAGCCGGTCCCGGTCTGAGCAGGTCCCGGTCTGAGCAGGGTCCTGCCTGGGCCAGTCAGGCCCAGGCGCGCGGGTCGTCGGCGAGCTTGATCACACTTTCGGGCAGGTGCCCGGACACGATGTGTTCCAGCGTCACGTCTTCGAGGATGGCCCGCTCGTTAGCCCGGAGCGCTATCCACACCGTCTGGAGCGGTTCCGCCGCGCCGATGTAGCCGAGATTTTCCGGGCGCTCGCCGCGTACGCCGACGAGCGGCCCGTCGATCGCCCGGATGATGTCGGCTAGGGAGATGTCGCCGGCGGGCCGGGCCAGCCAGAAGCCGCCGTCGGGGCCGCGCTGGCTCCGGACTAGCCCCCCGCGGCGCAGCTGGGTGAGGATGGCTTCGAGGAACTTCCCGGGAATGCCCTGCGTCCTGGCGAGCTGGTCAGCAGTCACGTGGCGGCCGCCGCCACTGGCAGCGGCCAGCTCGATGGCGGCGCGCAGGGCGTAGTCGGCGCGGGCGGACAGGCGCATGTGAAGCATTATGCAGGCAAAAGGCGCCCGACCGCTGACTGGCGCTCGGTATGAGTGAGCTGGAGGGGCGCAGCGCCGACCTCGGCCGCCGCCAGGCCACTGGCGCGCGCGGGCAGGAGCACGCGGGCGGCTATCGTGTGGGGCCACCGGTTTGGGGGTGTCTCGTTGGTTCAATCCGTCCTCGTGCTTGATGGAACCTCGCTGACCTGCGGCCAGGTGGCGGCGGCCGCCCGGGGGCAGGTCCGGGTCGAGCTGGCCGAAGACGGCAGGCAGCGGGCCCGCGCCGCGGCCGCGGTGGCAGCGCGCGTGTCAGCGCGGCGTGAGGTCTACGGGCGCACCACGGGCGTCGGCGCCAACCGCGGGTTCACCGTGGCGACCGGCGACAGGGCGGACCACGGGCTGCGCCTGCTCCGTAGTCACGCCGGCGGCGGCGGGCCGCTGACGGCACCGGAACTCGGCCTGGCCATGCTCACCGTGCGCGCCAACCAGATAGCGGCCGGTGGCTCCGGCGTCAATCCGGGTGTGCTCGACCCGCTCGCGGATTGCGTCAATCGCCGGATATCGCCGCCGGTGCCCGCGTACGGCGCGATCGGCACCGGAGACCTGACCGCGCTGGCGGTGACCGCGCTGTGCCTGCGGGGCGAGCGGGAGTGGCTCCGGGCTCCCGCCCGGCCGCCGCGCTTCACCCTCGAGTCGGCTGATGCCCTCGCCTTCATCTCCAGCAACGCCGCGACGCTCGGCGAGGCCGCCCTGGCCTGCCACGACCTGGCCGAGCTGCTGCAGGCGGCGATGCCGGTGGCCGCGTTCTCGCACCTGGCCGTGGATGCCTCAACCGAGCCTTACGCCGCGCCGGTGCACCAGGCGCGGCCGCACCCGGGCCAGCAGGCCGTGGCGGAGGCGATGCGGCGCCTGCTGGCCGGCCACAACGGGCCGGCCGCCCGGATCCAGGATCCGTACGGGTACCGGGCCTTTCCCCAGGTGCACGGGCCGGCGGTCGACGCGGTCGGGAGCGCGGATCAGGCGATCACCATCGAGCTCAACGCCGCGGCGGAGAACCCGCTGATCGACGTGGCCGGCGAGACCGTCTGGCATAACGGGAACTTCCATACCGCCTACGTCGGGCTGGTCCTCGACGCGGTGCGAGCGGCGATCTTTCAGGCCGCGGCGCTGTCGGCCGCGCGGCTCGGCACGCTGGTCGAGCCGAGGTTCACCGGGCTCGCCCCGTTCCTGGCCACCGACCCGCCGCCCAGCTCGGGGATCATGATGCTGGAGTACGTGTCGCACGCCGCGATCGCCGACATCCGGAGGCTGGCCGCTCCCGCGGCGCTCGGCACCGCCGTGCTGTCGCGCGGGGTCGAGGAGCACGCCGGATTCTCCACCCAGTCAGCGCGGGCCAGCACGGACGTGGTCGCCGCCTACCAGATCGTGCTGGCCTGCGAGCTGATCGCCGCCGCACGGGCGCTGCGGCTGCGCGGCATCCGCCCGGCCTCGGCGCCCCTGGCCCAGGCGTTCGACCTGACCGCCGGCGCCCTGCCCCCCGAGACCGCCGACCGGCCGCTCGACGGCGACCTGGCCAGCGCTGACCGGCTGCTGCCCGCGCTCGCACGACTGGCCGCGACGGGCTGACACCGGGCCGTTGGGCGTGGTCACGACGGCTGGCCGCCGGAATCCCACGATCGCGCCCTCGGCACCGTGCCGCCCTGCTCACTCTCATCAGAACCGTGAGTGGGCAGATCGGTTTGCTGCTGTTCCTGCCGGGTATCCGGCAGCCGTACGATTCACATCGTAGTCAGGGGGGACTCGTGCGCAAGATGAGGATGTTCCTTATACCGCTGACCGTGGCGGCCGCGATCGTCGCAATGGTGATGATGAGGCGTCCGGGCAAGCTCAACGGGCGCAAGACCAGGTAAGGGGACCAGGCTCCAGCCTGATCCTCGTAGAGCATTACGACCGGGCCGTTCATCGGGGACGGCCCGGTCGGCCGTCTCTGGGGGAACGATCCCGGCTAACCGCGAAGGCGCAGGCCGCGCGGGGTGGGACGGAAGCCGGCCGTCTCCAGCGCCCGGGCGAGCGGGGAGTCGTACACGCCTGCACCGTCCGCGCGCTCCACGGTGAGGCGGCCGAGTGCGCCTTCGCGCACGGCCCCGGCCAGCGCGGCGGCGGCCGGGTCGAGCAGGACCGGGTCGCTGGTCCAGGACAGCAGGGTCTTGCCGCCGCGCTCGACGTAGAGCACGAGCTGCCCGTCGGCCAGGACCACGAGCGCGCCCGCCTTGCGGCCGGGCCGGTGGCCGCCCGGCGTCTCGTCCGGCCGGGCCGGCCAGGGCAGCGCCGCCCCGTAGGCGTTCGCCGGGTCCGCCGCGGCCAGCACGACCACCGAGCCGGCCGGCGCGGGTGGAGGGCTGGAGGCCGACGCGGGATCAAAGGCGGACGCGGCGGCCGGTGCCGGCGGGGCATGTGGGGCCGGGGCAGGCACAGGCACCGGGTCGGCCATCGCGCGCATCCGGTCTACCGCCCCGGGCAGGGCGAACTGCGCCGCGCCCAGGCCTTCGACGAAGTAGCCGCGCCGGCACTGGCCAGCCTCCTCCATCGCCCGAAGCACCGGGTACAGCGCGCCGAAGCCGCCGGTCACGCGCTCCACCGCCACCGCGCCCCGGATCAGGATGCCGTGCCGGTCCAGCAGGGCGCCGGCCAGCGCGTGCAGCCGCCTGGTCCGATCGGGCTCGGCTGGCGGCAGCAGTGACCACCGCCCGCTGACGGTGGGCGGGCCGCTCCGGGACGGCAGCACCGCCCGGCCGAACCCGGGCCTGCGCGCCCCGACGCGGCCCGTCCGGCCGGCGCGATCCGGGTGACCGGAACGGCCGGGCCTGCCGATGGCCCGCATGCCGCCTGCGGTCCCCGGCAGGCGGCCGTTGCCGTGGGCCAGCATCGCGGCGGCCCCGGACCGGGCCGCCCCCGTGCCGTCGGCCTCCATGCTGCCGGACCCCGCGCCGCCAGCCTCCGTGCTGCCGACCGCGGTGCTGCCGACCACGGCGCTGCCCGCCACCGGGTCGGCTACCGGCCTGCCGGTGCTGAGCACGGTGCGCAGCGGGGCAAGCGTGTCGTTGGTCAGCCGGCCGGCCCAGACCAGATCCCAGATCGCCGCGGCCAGCGCCTGATCGGTCGGTCCGTGACCGGCCAGGGGGCCGCCCGCAGAGCCCGCCGGGTGCCCGGGATCCGCGGGAGCGCCTCCGGCGGCGCGCAGCTGGACCCCGACGCGGTCGGCCAGGGCGCGGAAGAACAGCGCGCCGCCGCCGTCCAGAGCCGCGAGGACCGCCTCGTGCAGCGGCGTCATCGTGATCTCACCGGGCTCGGGGAACAGCAGCGGCGCGGAGTCGGCCGGGGCCAGCACCAGCCAGCCGTCGCCCCCGGGCAGGCCGCCGGCTCCCGACCACACCACCTCGCCGGCCGCGGTCAGCTCGTCCAGCAGCGCCGGGGAGTAGCCGGGCACCCGGGCGGGCAGCACCAGCGTCTCCAGCGCCGAGGCCGGGACCGCGGCCCCCGCCAGCTGCTCCACCACGTCGTAGACCGCATCGGGCCCGGCCTGCTGGCGGGGAGGGCTGGGTCGGGTCCGGGCGCGGTCTGGGCCGGCCGCGCGGGCGGCGTTCTGCCAGGCGGGCAGGAACCTGGCCAGCACCTGAGGCAGCACCGGCTCCGCCTCCCGGCGCAGCTTGGCCAGGCAGCGGCGGCGCAGCAGCCGCAGCACCTCGCTGTCGCACCATTCGGTCCCGCGGCCGCCGGGCAGGAACTCGCCCTCGGCCACCCGCCCCTCGGCGGCCAGCCGCCGCAGCGCGCCGGTGACCACCGCGGCCCCCAGCCCGTACCGCTGGGCGGCCGCGCCCGCGGCGAACGGCCCGTGGGTGCGGGCGTACCGGGCCACCAGGTCGCCGAGCGGGTCGCCGACCGGCTCGGTGAACGCGTCGGGCACCCCGGGCGGCAGCGCCACCCCCAGCGCGTCACGCAGCCGGCCTGCATCCTCGATCGCGGAATAGCGCTGCTCACCCGCGACCCTGACCTCGATCAGCCGGCGCCGCGCCGCCAGCTCGGCGAGCCAGCCCGGCGCGGCCGCCGGGTCGGCGCACCGCTCCTCGACCTCGGTCGCCGACAGCGGGCCGACCGCCCGGACCAGGTCCGCGACCGCCTCGAGGTCACGGCAGGCCCGGTGCGGCGAGAGGCGCTGCAGGTCGCGTTCCGTGTCCTCGACGATCTGCGGGTCGAGCAGCTCTCTGGCGTCCGCCTGCCCCAGCAGCTCGGCGAGCAGCGACGAGTCGAGCGCCAGGGCCTGGGCGCGGCGCTCGGCCAGGGGAGCGTCACCCTCGTACATGAACGCGCCCACGTACCGGAAGAGCAGGGAACGCCCGAACGGGGACGGGGCGCTGGTCTCGACCTCAACCAGCCGGACCCGGCGCGCGGCGAGATCGCGCATCAGGCCGGTCAGGCCGGGCACGTCGAACACGTCCTGGAGGCACTCGCGGACCGTCTCGAGCACGATCGGGAACGTCCCGTACTGGCTCGCCACGGACAGCAGCTGCGCCGACCGCTGCCGCTGCTGCCAGAGCGGGGTCCGCCGTCCCGGCTGTCGCCGGGGCAGCAGCAGCGCCCGGGCCGCGCATTCCCGGAACCTGGACGCGAACAGGGCCGACGCGCCCAGCTCGGCCGTCACCAGCTCCTCCACCTCGTCCGGGTCGAGCGCGGCGATCCCGGCCGGGGGCGGGTCGTCGGCGTCGGGGACCCGGATCACGATGCCGTCGTCGGTGTGCAGCGCCTGCACGTCCATGCCCTGGTAGCGCTCGCGCAGCCGGGCCGCGATGGCCAGCGCCCACGGAGCGTGCAGCCGCGCGCCGTACGGGCTGTGGAGCACCAGCCGCCAGTCCCCTAGCTCATCCCGGAACCGCTCCATGACCAGGGTCTTGTCGTCGGGCAGGTAGCCGGTCGCCTCGCGCTGCGCGGTCAGGTACCGGATCAGGTTCGCCGCGGCCAGCTCGTCAAGCCCGTCGCGGCGGAGCCTGTCTGTGGCCTCCTCCGGGCTTGCCGCGCCGAGCTCGCGGCAGTACTGGCCGATGGCCCGCCCGAGCTCGGCCTGGCGGCCCGGCGCGTCACCGTGCCAGAACGGGAGCCGGCCCGGCTGGCCGGGCGCCGGCGAGACCAGTACCTGGTCGGCGGTGATGTCCTCGATCCGCCAGGAGGTCGCGCCGAGCACGAACACGTCGCCGACGCGCGACTCGTAGACCATCTCCTCGTCCAGCTCCCCGACCCGCCGGGAGTGCCGGCCCGAGCGGTCCCGCTGGCCGCCGGCCAGGAAGACGCCGAACAGGCCGCGGTCGGGGATCGTCCCGCCGTTGGTCACGGCCAGCCGCTGGCCGCCCGGCCTGCCGTGGAGCATGCCGGTGCTGCGGTCCCACACCAGCCGGGGCCGCAGGCCGGCGAACTCCTCGCTGGGGTAGCGGCCGGCCAGCATATCCAGCACGGCCTCAAGCACGGGGCGGGTCAGGCTGGCGAACGGCGCCGCCCGCCGGACCGTCCGCTCCAGCTCCGCGACGTCCCAGTCATCCATCGCGGTCATCGCCACGACCTGCTGGGCCAGCACGTCCAGCGGGTTGCGCGGCATGCGCAGCTCCTCGATCGCGCCCGACTGCATCCGCCGGGCCACGACCGTCGCCTGCACCAGGTCGCCCTGGTACTTCGGGAAGATCACGCTGCGGGAGACGTCGCCGACGTGGTGGCCTGCCCGCCCGGTCCGCTGCAGCCCGCTGGCCACCGACGGCGGGGATTCCACCTGGACGACCAGGTCGACCGCGCCCATGTCGATGCCCAGCTCCAGGCTGGAGGTGGCGACCACGGCCGGAAGCCGGCCCGCCTTCAGCGCCTCCTCGATCTGGGTCCGCTCCTGCCGGGACACCGAGCCGTGGTGCGCGCGGGCGACCTCGGGCGGCGCTCCGCCCGCCGCGCCCGCCAGGGCCATCATCTCGGCTGGGGAGTGGACCGGCGCGCGGCCGGGAACCGGCGACGGCGGCGTTCCGTCATGTTCCTCGGCGCGCTCCGCGGCGAGCTCGTTGAGCCGGGCGCAGAGCCGTTCCGCCAGGCGGCGGGAGTTGGCAAAGACGATCGTGGACCGGTGGCTCTGGATCTCGTCCAGCACCCGCTCTTCGACGTGCGGCCAGATCGAGCGTCGGCGCACCGCGTCGTCCGGCGGCGGCTCGCCATCGGCGCCGGCGGGCCCTTCGGGACGCGGCCCGGCCTGCCCCCGCGCTGACCGCGGCTCAGTCCCGGGGACGGTGAATCCGCCGGCCGTCTCCAGGTCGGCCATGTCCTCGACCGGAACGACGATCTTCAGCTCGATTCGCTTCTCGCTCGGCGGCTGGACGATCGTGACCGGGCGGGCGCCGCCGAGGAACGACGCGACCTCCTCGGCCGGCCGCACGGTCGCGGACAGCCCGATCCGCTGGGCTGGCCCGGGGCGGCGGCCCTCAGGCTCTCCCGGATCCGCCGAGCCTGCCCGCAGCGCATCGAGGCGCTCCAGCGAGAGCGCCAGGTGCGCGCCCCGCTTGCCGCCCGCCAGCGCGTGCACCTCGTCGACGATGACCGTCTCGACGCTGCGGAGCACCTCGCGGGCCTGCGATGTGAGCAGCAGGAACAGAGACTCGGGCGTGGTGATCAGGATGTCCGGGGGCTGGCCGGACAGCTTGCGGCGCTCGTCCGCCGCGGTGTCCCCGGTGCGCACGCCGACCCGGATGTCGGGCTCCGGCAGGCCCAGGCGGCGCGCGGCGTGGCCGACGCCGGTCAGCGGCGAGCGCAGGTTGCGCTCGATGTCCACCGCGAGGGCCTTCAGCGGCGAGATGTAGAGCACCCGGCAGCGCTGCCGCGGATCCGCCGGGACCGGCTCCGTGGCCAGCTTGTCGATCGCCCATAGGAACGCGGCCAGCGTCTTGCCCGACCCGGTGGGCGCGATCACCAGCGCGTTCTCGCCGTTGCCTATCGACACCCAGGCCTGCGCCTGCGCCTGCGTCGGCTCGGCGAAGGCAGCAGCGAACCACGCCCTGGTCGCTTCGCTGAAGCCGTCCAGGGCCGGGCTCTTGACCGGCGCGGGCGCTGGCATATACCCATCCTGCCTTGCCCCACCGACAGCCTGCGCCGCCCGGGCGAACGGTGCCACCCGGGGCCGCGGGGGTGGGGGTCTGTCCGGCGCGCTCATCTCGGAGCATGATGCTGATACGACGGTAGCTCGAGTCACCTGGGGAGGCATCGTGGCTAATCTCATTTCCGCGCTCGATCGGGTGGCTGGTGAGCGTCCCGGCCACCCTGCGGTCCGCATGGACGACCTGGTGCTCGACTACTCCGAGCTGCGCGAGGCCGCGGGCCAGGTCACCTCCCTGCTGTCGTCGGCCGGGGTGGCCCCCGGGGACCGCGTCGGCATCATGCTGCCCAACGTCCCCGCCTTCCCCATGGCTTTCTACGGCGCGCTGGCCGCGGGAGCGGTCGTGGTGCCGATGAACCCGCTGCTGAAAAGCCGGGAGGTCGCCTACTACCTGGGCGACTCCGGCGCGAAGGTCCTCTTCGCCTGGTACTCGGCCGCGGGGGAGGCGGCCAAGGGCGCCGCGGACACGGGGACCCAGGTGGTGGTCATCGACGAGCCCGACATGAGGTCGCTGCTGGCGGGCCTGTTCCCGGTGCACACCCGGGTCGAGCGAGCCGACGACGATGACGCCGTGGTCCTCTACACCTCCGGGACGACCGGCCAGCCCAAGGGCGCGCAGCTGACGCACGCCAACCTGACCCGCAACGCCGCGCTGACCGCCGAGACGCTGCTGCGCGCTAGCCCGGACGACGTGGTCATGGGCTGCCTGCCGCTGTTCCACGTCTTCGGCCTGACCTGCGGCCTGAACGCGACGATCGCGGGCGGCGGCACCCTGACCCTGCTGCCCAGGTTCGACGCCGGCCGGGCCCTGGGCATCATCGGGCGCGACCGCGTGACGATCTTCGAGGGCGTGCCCACGATGTACGCGGCGATGCTGCACCATCCAGCCAGCGCCGACTCTGACGTAACGTCCCTGCGCACCTGCGTCTCGGGCGGGGCCGCGATGCCCGTGGAGATCCTGCACGGCTTCGAGAAGGCGTTCGGCTGCATGATCCTCGAGGGCTACGGGCTGTCGGAGACCTCGCCGGTCGCCTCGTTCAACCATCCGAACGCCGAACGCAAGCCCGGGTCGATCGGGACGCCGGTGGCCGGCGTCGAGATGCGCGTGGTCGGCGCCGACGGCGCCGACCTGCCGGCCGGGGAGGTCGGTGAGATCGCCATCCGCGGCCACAACGTGATGAAGGGCTACTGGGGCAAGCCCGAGGCCACCGCCGAGGCGATCCCGGACGGCTGGTTCCGGACTGGTGACCTGGCGCGGGTGGACTCCGATGGCTACTTCTTCATCGTGGACCGCAAGAAGGAGATGATCATCCGCGGCGGCTACAACGTCTACCCGCGCGAGATCGAGGAGGTCCTGTACGAGCATCCCGCGGTCGCCGAGGCGGCCGTCGTCGGCATGGCCCACGACGAGCTCGGCGAGGAGGTCGGCGCGGCCGTCGCGCTCAAGCCGGGCGCCGCGGCCACGCCGGAGGAACTGCGGGCTTACGTAAAGGAGCGGGTCGCCGCCTACAAGTACCCGCGGCAGGTCTGGCTGGTCGACGAGCTGCCGAAGGGCCCCACCGGCAAGATCCTCCGCCGTGAAGTGCGCCGGCCGGCCGCGGGTGCCCCGGCCGCGGGTGCCCCGGCCGCGGGTGCCCCGGCCGCGGGTGCCGCCGCCGACGCCGCTCCCGCCGCGGACGCGCGATGACCGCGCGGCAGGACGGTCGCGCGCCCGAGCCTGGCTCGCTCGCTGACGCGGACGCGGCGAGCGCCCTGGACCTCCTGCTGTCCGACGCGGCCCTGGGAGTGGTGCGCCGGTTCCTGCCCAGCACATCGATGCTGCGGTTCGCCCTGGGGCTGGCGCGCAGGCCCGCCGCCGTGGCGCAGCGCGGCGCGTCCCTGGCCAGCGAGCTCGCCAGCATCGCGGCCGGCCGCTCGGCCATCGCCCCGGCCCGGCGGGACCGGCGGTTCGCCGATCCCGCGTGGACGAGCAATCCGCTGCTGGCCCGAACCGTGCAGGCCTACCTGGCCTGGGCGGGCACGGTCGAGTCGCTGCTCGCCGACGCGGAGCTGGACTGGCGCGACACCGAGCGGATGCGGTTCGTGCTGAGCAACCTCATCGACGCCGTCGCGCCCAGCAACAACCCGCTGATCAATGGCCGCAGCGCGGCGCTCGGGCTCCGGTCGATGGTGTCCGACCTGTCCGCCCCGCCGCGCGTTCCGGCCATGGTCGCGCCGGACGCGTTCGAGGTAGGCCGGGACCTCGCCGTTACGCCGGGAGCGGTGGTCGCCCGCTCGGACATGTGCGAGCTCATCCAGTACGAGCCGGTAACCGCCTCCGTTCACCGATTTCCGCTGCTCATCGTCCCGCCCATGATCAACAAGTTCTACATCACCGATCTGGCCCCGGGCCGGAGCATGATCGAGTACCTGGTAAGCCAGGGCCACCAGGTCTTCGTCATCTCCTGGCGGAACCCCGACGCCCGTCATCGCGACTGGGATCTCGACAGCTACGGCTCGGCTATCGCCTCGGCCCTGGGTGCGGTCCGCTCGATCTGCCAGGCTCCCCAGGTCAGCATCTGCGCGCTCTGCTCCGGCGGAGTCGCCGCCGCCATGGTGGCCGCGCACCTGAGTGCCGTCGGCAAGCTGGGCGAGCTGGGGACCCTGTGCCTGGGCGTGACCGTGCTGGACCAGGCGCAGGCGGGTACCGCGGCGGCGATGATCGACCGGCGCACCGCCGCGCTGGCGATGGCGGCCTCGCGCAGCCGCGGCTACCTGGACGGCAGCTCGCTGGCCGAGGTCTTCGCCTGGCTGCGGCCGAACGACCTGATCTGGAACTACTGGGTCAACAACTACCTGCAGGGCAAGACGCCGCCGCCGTTCGACATCCTCTACTGGAACGCCGACACCACCAGGCTGCCCGCCGCTGTACACCGGGACTTCATCGAGATTGCCCTGTCCAACGCGCTGACCAAGCCGGGCGAGGCCACGATGCTGGGGTCGCCGGTCGACCTGTCCAAGGTCGACATCGACTCATACGTCGTGGCCGGGATCGCCGATCACCTGTGCCCCTGGCAGTCCTGCTACCGCACCACCCAGCTGCTGGGCGGCAGCACCCGCTTCGTGCTGTCCACGAGCGGGCACATCGCGTCGATGGTCAACCCGCCGACCAACCCGAAGGCCACCTTCCAGACCGCGCCGGACAATCCGCCCGACCCGCGAGACTGGCTCCGGGCGGCCCGGACCGTGCCGGGCAGCTGGTGGCCGGATTACTCGGCCTGGCTCGCCGAGCGCAGCGGCGGGCGGCGGGATCGCCCGCGCAGCCTCGGCAGCGCGGGCTTCATCCCGGTGCAGCCCGCGCCCGGCAGCTACGTGCTCGACCGCTAGCGGCCACATGCTGTTCAGGAGGCGAGCCGCTCAAGCGGAAGTGCGCAGCATCGTCGTGGCCGGGCGGCAGCTGCGGGTCGCGGTCCGGCATGGTGACGGCACCCGCGCTCCCCTGTTGCTGTTCAACGGCATCGGGGCCAGCCTCGACCTGCTGCAGCCGTTCGTGGACGCGCTCGATCCGTCGCTCGAGGTCATCCGCTTCGATGTGCCCGGCGTGGGCGGCTCGCCGCTGCCTGCCGTCCCCTACCGGTTCAGCGGCCTGTGCCGCCTGACCGCCCGGTTGCTGGACACGCTCGGCTACGGCGGGGCCGTCGACGTGCTCGGGATCTCCTGGGGCGGGGGCGTCGCCCAGCACTTCGCGGTCACGCAGCGGCGCCGGTGCCGGCGGCTGGTACTGGTGGCCACCGCGACCGGCGCGATCATGGTGCCGGCCCGGCCGGGGGTGCTGGTCCAGATGGCCACCCCGCGGCGCTACCTGGACCCCGGGTACCTGCAGCGGGTGGCGCCGAAGCTGTATGGCGGGAGCGCCCGGACCGAGCCCGTCCGCGTGAGCGCGTTCATGCACGATCACAGCCGGGTCGGGTCGCCGCGCGGCTACCTGTATCAGCTCGGCGCCGGGGCTGGCTGGACCAGCCTCCCGTTCCTGCCGCTGCTGCGGCAGCCCACGCTGATCCTGGCCGGGGACGACGATCCGCTGATCCCGCTGGCCAACGCCAGGCTGCTGCAGCTTCTTATCCCGAACGCGCGGCTGCAGGTCTATCACGGCGGGCACCTGAGCCTGGTCACCGAGGCCGCAGACCTGGCGCCGGTCGTGGACGGGTTCCTGGCCGCCGCTGAACCGAGGAGAGACCCATGACCGACGCGACCGACAGCGACTTCTACTCGCTCGAGCTGCTCCTCGACCCCGCCGGACGGCAGCTGCTGCGCCGGGTCAGGGAGTTCATGGAGAAGGAGATCGAGCCGGTCATCAACCGGTACTGGACCCGCGAGGAGTTCCCGCACGAGCTCATTCCGGCCATGGGCCAGCTCGGCGTGGCCGGCCTGGCCTATGACGGGTACGGCTGCGGCGGCCGCGGCTGCCTGCTCGACGGCATGGTCGCCATGGAGCTGGGCCGGGTCGACCCGTCCATCGCCACGTTTATGGGCGTGCACGGCGGCCTGGCCATGGGGTCGGTCTACCTGTGCGGCTCGGAGGAGCAGAAGCAGCGCTGTTCGGCCTCACCGAGCCCGAGGTGGGCTCCGGCGTCGCCCGCGGCCTCACCACCACCGCCCGCCGGGACGGCGACGAGTGGGTCCTGGACGGGCAGAAGAAGTGGATCGGCAACGCGACGTTCGCCGACTACGTGGTGATCTGGGCCCGCGATGTCGAGGACAACCAGGTCAAGGGCTTCGTGGTGGAGCCTCCCGCTCCGGGGTTCTCGACCACCAAGATGCGCGACAAGATCGCGCTGCGGGTGGTGCAGAACGCCTTCATCACCCTGGACGGCGTGCGCGTGCCGGAGGCCAACCGGCTGCAGCAAGCGAACTCGTTCCGTGATACGGCCAAGGTGCTGCGGCTGACCCGGGCCGGCGTGGCCTGGATGGCCGTCGGCTGCGCCCGCGGCGCCTACGAGCACGCCCTGGACTACGCCAAGGAGCGGCAGCAGTTCGGCCGGCCGATCGCCGGCTTCCAGCTCGTCCAGGACCAGCTGGTCCGGATGCTGGCGAACGTGACCGCCTCGGCGTGCCTGTGCGTCAGGCTCTCGCAGCTGCAGGACGCGGGGCTCGCCGACGACCAGCAGTCCGCGCTGGCCAAGGCGTTCTGCACGGTGCGCATGCGAGAGACCGTCGGCCTCGCCCGCGAGCTGCTTGGCGGCAACGGGATCCTGCTCGAGTACCACGTGGGCCGCTTCGTGGCCGACGCCGAGGCGATCTACTCCTACGAGGGCACCCGGGAGATCAACACCCTGATCGTCGGCCGCGCCATCACCGGCACCGGCGCGTTCGTCTAGATCGCTCACCGGGATTCCGCACAGGACCCGGCCGTGCGCTGGGTCCCGCACGGGCCGCCCCGCGTTGCACCGGTCGGAGGCCGGGAAGTCACGCCCTACCCATGCGCGCCCAGTATGGCCGTTCTGTCAGGTTCTCTGGAGCGCATTCCATGATCCCGGACCCAAACCCATCATAGGCGTGGGTTTCGGTCTGGGATCATGGAAACCTGCCGGCGGCGGTCTGGTGGCTGGGCCGCAGCGGAATGTCGGCATGCCGCGCAGGAGCCGCAGCGCCGTCGGGGCGGCCCTGCTGGCAGAGGGCGCCGCCGGCCCGGCGCCGGGTCACCCCGCGGCGGTCGCGCAGTCGCTGGCCGCCCTGGTCTCCCGCGCCGAGGCCGGCGCCTGCCTGGCCGGCGCGGGCCTGGCGGAACCCGGCCCGCACTGAACCTGCTGAGGGTCCGCCGGGCCTGTCTGCCTGCCTCGCGCCGCGTGCGCGCCCGGCCGGCGCCGACGGGTAGCCTGGCGGCCGTGCGTCTCACTGAGTTCTGGGAGCGGATGCGCGCGCAGTTCGGCGAGGCGTACGCCGAGAGCGTGGCCAAGGACCAGGTCCTGGCCGCTCTCGGGGACCGGACCGTGAACCAGGCGCTCGCCGACGGCGAGGACGCGAAGACCGTCTGGCGTGCTGTGTGCGAGACCTTCGATGTGCCCGAACGGCTGCGCTGACCCGCGGATGGTCGCCTTGGGCCGGCAGGTGGTGCTTGTCTCCGGGGCACCCGGATCAGGCAAGACGAGCCTGGCCGGGCCGCTGGCGGCCGAACTGGGCTTCGCCCTGCTGAGCAAGGATCGGATCAAGGAGACGCTGCACGACGCCCTCGGGGCGCCAGCGCCGGACCTGGCCTGGTCGAGACGGCTGGGAGCGGCCGCCATGGAGCTGCTCTGGGCGCTGGCCGCCGACGCGCCCGCGGTTGTGCTCGAGGCGAACTTCCGGCCGCATAGCTCCTACGAGCAGAACCGGATCTCGGCGCTCTCGGCGCGCCCGGTCGAGGTGAACTGCGTCTGCCCGCCGGAACTGGCCGCCCGGCGCTATGCGGAGCGCGCCGCGACCGGCCACCCCGTGCACGTGGTGACCAGCCTGTCGCCCGACCAGATGGCCGAGTACGACCAGCCGGTAGGCATCGGCGATCTGATCACGGTGGACACGACCGTTCCCGTCGATGTCGCGGCGCTGGCAGATCTTGTACGGACGAGGCTGCTGCGGGTACCCGTCTGACGGGTCGCCAACATCCATCTGACGAGGTTGCAGGTACCCGTTTGACGTTGTGATAGCGCGATTTCGACTGTGTCGGCGTGTCCTCTTCATGATCGAACAGCTGTTCGCCTAGACTGGGTCCAGTGAATGGTCCAGCGTCGGCACACCGGGAGACGCAGCTACGGCATCCCGGAAATTGTCGGTGGCGGCGCGTAACGTCAGGCCCGACAGCACGGGACATGGCCTAGCAGCACTGAATCACCACGGCAGTCGGGCAGGAAGCCCCTTGATCCCCACGGGAGTTCATATGGCACCGAACGACAGGGCGGGCAGCAAGGGCGGCGACCGGGAGAAGTCCCTGGAGACCGCACTCGCCCAGATCGAGCGCCAGTTCGGCAGGGGCGCGATCATGCGGCTCGGCGACGATGCCCGCGCCCCAGTGGAGGTGATCCCTACCGGGTCCATCGCGCTCGACGTGGCGCTCGGCATCGGCGGCCTCCCCCGCGGCCGGATCGTCGAAATATACGGACCGGAGAGCTCAGGAAAAACGTCCCTTGCCCTGCATGCAGTAGCAAACGCTCAAAAAACAGGCGGAATTGCCGCGTTCATCGATGCCGAGCACGCGCTTGACCCCGAGTACGCCAAGAATCTCGGCGTCGACACCGACGCACTTCTGGTCTCCCAGCCGGACACCGGCGAACAGGCCCTGGAGATCGCTGACATGCTTGTCCGGTCCGGAGCCATCGACGTCGTGGTCATCGACTCGGTGGCCGCGCTCGTACCGCGGGCGGAGATCGAGGGCGAGATGGGGGACAGCCACGTCGGCCTCCAGGCGCGACTCATGTCCCAGGCCCTCCGCAAGCTCGCCGGCGCCCTGAACCAGACCAAGACCACCGCAATTTTCATCAACCAATTGCGGGAAAAGATAGGTGTGATGTTCGGCTCGCCCGAAACGACCACAGGCGGAAAGGCCTTGAAGTTTTATGCCTCAGTACGACTCGATATCCGGCGTATCGAAACCCTGAAAGACGGTACAGATGCTGTCGGTAACCGCACCAAGGTGAAAGTGGTCAAGAATAAGTGTCTGGCAGAAGGAACACGAATCTTTGACCCGGTAAGCGGCCTCACGCACCGCATAGAGGAGGTTGTCGAGGGGCGGCTTCCGGTCCATGTGGTCTCGGCCGACAAGGCAGGCGTCCTGCACCCCCACGAGGTCAAGTCATGGTTCGACCAGGGAGAGCAGGAAGTCACTGGTCTCCAACTCCGTGACGGTACTGAACTGTGGGTCACGCATGACCACAAGGTCCTGACCGAGCGTGGTTGGCGGCCTGCGGCAGAGATCGTCCGAGGTGACCGGTTGGCGAGGCCGCGCGCCTACTCAGGCTTCGGGTCGCATGAGCCAGTGTCGCCCGACCACGCCAGGTTGCTCGGCTACCTTATCGGCGACGGCTACGCAGGCGGGAAGACGCCGATCCAGTTCACCAATGTCGTGGATTCTCTTCAGCAGGATGCGGCCCGGGTCGCCCATACCCTGGGTTGCGAGGTAAAGGGGACTAGTAATTCCATTACTACCGCATTCTCCCATCGACATGGTGAAAAAAACGGAGTACTCGAACTCTGCCGGTGGGCTGGAATCTTCGGCTGCCTGGCTCCCGATAAGAAGCTTGCAGCGGCCTTCTTCGCTCCCGATGTCTCGGCCGAGGTTGTAGGAAACCTCATCTTCGGGCTCTTCGAGACGGATGGCTATGTATCAAGAGAGCAGACGGGAGGGATCCGGGTCGGGTATTCGACCACCTCGGAGCAGCTCGCTCGCCAGCTTCACTGGCTTCTCCTTCGCTGGGGCATCGGGAGTACTGTCCAGCGTCGTGACCCCCGCGCTCAGCGGGGCGCGCTGGTCAAGGGGCGCCGAATTGTCAGCAAGCTTCCCTCCTGGGAAGTACGAGTCTCTGGCGTCGACAATGTTTCTGCGTTCGCCGCCGCGATTCCCATGTGGGGGCCGCGCGGGCAGGTGCTGACGCGTGAGCTTGCAGCACTCGACGGCCGCTACCGAGGATCTCAGCGCGTTTACCTTGCCGACGAGTTCATCAGGCCTGTCCTTGATCACCTTGAGTGTCGCGGGGTGACCGCTTTGCTAGCGGCGCAGCTGATCGGCAAGACGGCGGGGGATCCGCAGGGCGGCATGAGAGCTGTCCTCGGTGCTTCACGCCTGCGCCGTGATCGGGTGCAGTTGCTGGCCGGCGCGCTCGATGATTCCTTCCTTAGGGAGATTCTGGCGGATCAGCTCTGGTTCTCCCGGGTTCAGGCCATCCTGCCCAGTCGGCGTTGCCGCACCTTCGATGTGGAGGTGGAGGAACTCCACAACCTGGTTGCCGAAGATGTGATCGTGCACAACTGCAGCCCGCCGTTCAAGACCGCAGAATTCGATATTTTGTACGGTATCGGCATCAGCCGGGAGGGCAGCCTGATCGATCTGGGTGTGGAGCAGTCGATCGTCCGCAAGTCGGGCGCCTGGTACACCTACGAGGGCGACCAGCTCGGCCAGGGCAAGGAGAACGCCAGGAACTTCCTGCGCAGCAACCCGGACCTCGCCAACGAGATCGAGAAGAAGATCAAGGAGAAGCTCGGCGTGGGCGCGCGCCTCGATGCGGATGCGCCGGGCCCGGGGCCCGGTCCTGGCGGCCCCCGCGGGGGCGCTGGCGCCGGAGGAAGCGCGAGCGCAGGTGGTGGCACGGGCGCGGGCGGACTGAAGGTGGTTCCCGGCGGTGGCGACTAGTCGGGTAAACGCCGCGCCGTCCGGCGGGCCGTCCCGCGCCGGGGCAGGCTCTGTGGGCGGCGGAGTGGATGGTGCTGCCCGGGGGGACAGCGGCGCCGGGAACGACCCTGAGACGGTCGCCCGGCAGATCTGCCTCCGGATGCTGGCGGTGGCGCCGAAGACCCGGGCGCAGCTCGCCAGGGCGCTGGCGCGCCGGGGCGTGCCCGAAAATGCGGCCGAGGCGGTGCTCGGGCGGTTCGCCGAGGTGGGGCTCATCGATGACGCCACGTTCGCGAACGCCTGGGTGGAATCCCGACACTACGGGCGGGGCCTGTCCGGCCGCGCGCTCGCGGCCGAGCTGCGGAACCGGGGCGTGCCAGCCGACGACATCAAGGCCGCGGTCGGCGGACTCGATCCGGAGCAGGAGATCGCCACGGCGCGGAGCCTGGTGGCGCGCCGGCTGGCCGCCACCAGGGGCCAGCCGGCGCCCGCGCGCATCCGGCGGCTGATCGGCGTGCTGGCCAGGAAGGGGTACTCGCAGGCCCTCGCCTATCGGCTGGCCCGCGAGGCCCTGGAGCAGGAGGGCGTGGACGTGGCCGCGGCCGGGCTCGACCTCAGCGATCCGGTCGACGACCCGTCCGAGGAAGAGACCGGCTGGGAGCGGCCGGAACCCGATGAGGCCGCCGGTCGGTGAAGTGCCTGGCTGAGAGGGGGTCTGAAGCCGGATGAGGCGCTTGGTCGGCTAACAGCCCCAAACGTGTGCTTGCCCAAATCGTTATCTGCGCTTAGCCTCACGGCAGCGAGAGTTTTACTCCGCGTAGGGCGGATCGACCGAGATGAACGAGACTGGATACGTGCACCGGACGGCGCAGGAGCAGCGTAGCGACCCTGTTCTGCCTGGTGGCTGTGGGCGTTCGGCATGGCTGGCCGTTGATGGCTGGCCTCAGCCCGGGCCGGATGAGGGCCTGGCTGGTTCCGGCATCGACAGGCGGGAGGATTAGAACCGGGCTGAGCCGATCGGGCCTGGCCGGTCACCCCACCGGGACGCTAGCGGGGCTGTGCTGGGACCGGAGCTGGCCGCAGGGGCGTTACCCGTCTCCTGCGGGAAGCCAGCCCGGCCGGCAGCATGGCCCGTCTCGTGGGACGGTGGTAGCGCCAGCGCGCAGTAGCTCCTCGCTGCAGGGCAGAGGTCCCTGATACCGGACCGCCGGTACCAGGGGGCTCGTGAGCGGGAGGGGTGGACCGTGAGTAACGGGATCGGGCTCATCTTGGCCATCGTGCTGGCGTTCGCGCTGGTCGCGTCCTTGTTTGCGCTGGTCTACGTGATTCGCAAATCCCCTGACCGGGCCACGGCCCCGAGCAGCACTGCCCTAAGCGGCACCGCCGAGATGGCCAGCCAGGCGTCAGGTGCGGCCACGCAACGGCAGCTGGACGAGGCGGTCCTCCAGGCGGAGCAGGTTCGAGCGCGGGCCGAGTCCGATGCGGCCTCCATCGTGCAGAAGGCCGAAGCCGCTGCCGAGCAGGTTGCGCAGGGCCGCCGCGAGGTCGAGGGCGAGATCCGGGCGGTCAAGGACGAGGTCAGGCAGCTCCGGGCGGACCTGGAGCGCCGGGAGACCCGGCTGGCCGAGCGGGAGCAGCGGGTTGACGAGGAGGCCCGGCGGGTCGACCAGCGATCCGCGGACCTGGACCAGGTCAAGCAGGATCTCGACGGTCGGGGCAAGGAGCTCGACCGGCTCGACGAGGAGCGACGTGACGTGCTGGAGCGCGTGGCTGGGCTGACGGCCGAGCAGGCCAAGGGCGAGCTCGTGGCCGGGATCGAGAATCAGGCCAAGCGCGAGGCCGCGCTGATCGTCAGGGACATCGAGAATGAGGCGCGCAGTGACGGCCAGACGCGCGCTCGCAAGATCGTGACCCTGGCCATCCAGCGGGTCGCCAGCGAGCAGACCAGCGAGTCCGTGGTGTCTGTGCTGCACCTTCCCGGTGACGAGATGAAGGGGCGGATCATCGGCCGGGAGGGCCGCAACATCCGGGCGTTCGAGACGGTCACCGGCGTCAACCTGATCATCGACGACACGCCGGAGGCCGTGCTTTTGTCCTGCTTCGACCCGGTACGCCGCGAGGTGGGCAGACTGACCCTGGAGCGGCTGGTCCTAGACGGGCGGATACACCCGCAGCGCATCGAGGAGGCCTACGACCGGAGCAAGGCGGAGATCGAGCAGCTGTGCGTCAAGGCCGGCGAGGACGCGCTGGTGGACCTGGCCATCACCGACCTGCATCCGGAACTCACCAACCTGCTCGGCAGGCTCCGGTACCGCACCTCATACGGCCAGAACGTGCTCAAGCACCTGGTCGAATCGGCCCACATCGCCGGAATGATGGCCAGCGAGCTCGGCATGGACCCCGTGCTGATGAAGCGCTGCACGGTCCTGCACGACATCGGCAAGGCGCTGACCCACGAGGTGCAGGGCAGCCACGCGCTGATCGGAGCGGAGATCGCCCGCAGGTACGGCGAGCCCGAGGACGTCGTGCACGCCATCGAGGCCCACCACAACGAGGTCGAGGTGCGCACGGTCGAGGCGGTGCTGACCCAGGCGGCGGATGCGATCAGCGGCGGCCGCCCCGGCGCGCGCCGGGAGTCGCTCGAGGCCTACATCAAGCGGCTGGAGCGCCTGGAGCAGATCGCGCTGGCCCAGGACGGCGTCGAGAAGGTCTTCGCGATGCAGGCGGGCCGCGAGATCCGGGTCATGGTCAAACCCTCCGATGTCGATGACATCCAGGCACAGGTCATCGCCAGGGACGTGGCCAAGCAGGTCGAGGACGAGCTGACCTACCCGGGCCAGATCCGGGTCACGGTGGTCAGGGAGTCGCGCGCCATCGAGTTCGCCCGCTAGGTTTTGTGCCGCAGGCACAGCGGGGGGTTCCAGGGGGGTCGTCCCCCCAGGCTGATGCTGTGCCGCAGGCACAGCGGGGGGTTCCAGGGGGGTCGTCCCCCCGGGCTGATGCTGTGCCGGAGGCACAGCGGGGGTCCCGGCCATCGGGGTCGGGGGTGTCCCCAGGGGGCACTGTGTCCCCCCGGGCTAACTCTTCTTGCCGTCGGTGAGCTTGACCGGGGGGATGCCGGGCGGCGTGAAGCCGAGAATCTGACCGTAGAAGGAGAGCTCGGCCTCCAGCGAGGCCATGATCGACTCGGCCTTCCTGAAGCCATGCGACTCGCCCTCGAACGTGAGGTAGGCATAGCGGATGCCGTGGGCGGCGAGATCGCTGGCGATGCTCTCGGACTGCTCCGGCGGGACGACCGGGTCATCCAGCCCTTGCAGCAGCAGGATGGGGCAGGTTGCGTCGGTTACGTGCCCGACCGGGGCGCGTTCGGCGTAGACGATCTCGAACCCTGGCAGCGGCCCGATCAGCCCATCCAGGTAGCGCGACTCGAAGTCGTGCGTGTGCGCTGAGAATCCGCTCAGGTCGGCAACGCCGTAGTAGGAGGTCGCGGCGCTGAAGACGGCGCCGCCGCCGGCCGTTCCGGTAGTCACCGAGGCCAGCGCGGTCCAGCCTCCGGCCGAGCCGCCCCGGATGGCCAGCCGGGCCGGGTCAGCCACGCCCGTGTCAGCCAGGGAGCGCGCCGCTGCCATCACGTCCTCGACGTCAACCACCCCCCATTGGCGGCGCAGTCGCTCCCGGTACAGGCGGCCGTAGCCGGTGGAACCGCCGTAGTTGACGTCGATGATCCCGATGCCCCGGCTGGTGAAGTACGCCTTCTCGAGATCGAGCAGGCCGACCGCGTGGGACGTCGGCCCGCCGTGGACCCAGACCACGTAGGGCGGCCGCTCGCCCGCCGGGCCGGCCGCGTCCGGGTTCGACGGCGCGTACACCAGCGCGTGTACCACCCGGCCGTACCGCCCTTCCAGCTCCACGTGGCGCGGAACCGGGAGGTAGGCGTCGTCAGGCACCTCGTCGAATTCGCGGCGCAGCACCTCCATGCGGGACGTGGCCGCGTCGACCCGGACGACCGACAGGGGCTGCGCGGGTCCGCCGCCCACGCCGACGATCATCGTCCCGTCGGCGGACAGGGCCGGCCCGAACTCGCCGAGCGGCAGGTCCAGGTCGGTCAGCTCCGAGGTCTCCGGGTCCAGCAGCCCGAGCCGCAGCCCGCCGCGGCCGTGGACGACCGCGAGCCGCCCGTCGCCGAGCACGGCGAACGGTCGGCCGCCGAGGTGCCACAGCGGCCCGGCGAATTCCTCCTCGGCCGGGTACAGCGCCTGCGGTGGCTCGCCCGTCAGCCCGACCTGGTAGATGTTCCACCAACCGGTCCAGTCCGTCGCCACGTACAGGCTGGTGTTGTCCCGCCACGCCGGAGCAAGCACCGACTCGCGCAGGCCGCCCTTGACCAGCCGGCCCTGGGCGACAGTTCCCTTCCCTCCCTTCCCCCCCGTCGCGATCGGGGCGACCCGCAACTCGGTGCCGTCCCACGGCATGTGCGGATGATTCCAGCTGATCCAGGCCAGGCGCTTGCCGTCGGGCGACGGAGTCGGGAACGCGAAGAAGTCTGAGCCGGTGACCAGCTCCCGGACCGCGGCGGGGTCGTCGGCGGCCGAGCCGTCGAGGGGGATCGCCACGATCGCCCGGGCGACCTTGCCGCCGGAGTGTGCTTCGCGGACGCACCAGATCTCGCGGCGGTCGGGAGACAGGGTGAAGTCGGCGTAGCGCAGCGCGGCAGGGCCCAGGCCCGTCGCGCCAGAGCCGGTGCCCGTGGTGGCTGGATCCGCCGTGAGCGGATCCGGGGTGATCGGGTGCGGCGTCTCCCTGCCCTCGGCGACATCCGGTCCTGCCACGTAAAGCCGCTGGTCAGCGTAGTTCGCGAACGCGATCGCCTGGCCGCGGGGCACTCGGCCGCCGGCCGTGGCTGGCCGCGCGGACGCGCGGGGCTCGTGCACGCGGGTCCGGGCGTTCCACGGCGCAGGCAGCACGTCGGTCAGCTTGCCCCCGGCGCTGCGATGGACGATGGTGGCCCGGCCGCCCTCCTCCGGCCGCGTTTCCTGCCACCACACCTCGCCGCCGGTCACGATCGGGTAGGCGAGCCGCAGCTGACTGCGGGCCACATCGGCCGCCGTGATCGGGGACGGCCAGGCGCCGAACGAGATCGCGGGAACGGCGGTCGCCATATCTGCCCCGTTTCCGGTCGTTTCCGCACCATTCTCTGCTCCGCCGTTCGCGACCTCAGCCGTGCCCACCCTGTTTGTCATAGGGATATGGTGCACCACCGGGCTGGCCCGCCCACTGGAGATTCCGGACATGGTCGCCGTCGGCGATGAAACGTTATCGATCACCCTCGGCGGGGTCGGCTTACCCGGCCGGCGCCGCGAGGTTACTGGAGGGTAGCCCGACGCAGCGGCGTCTCCGGTTTGGAGCAGGGACTAGTTTTGCGGGTACCGGTTCCGAGTACTATCGGCTATCCCGAAGGCAGCGTCACCATGCCAGGAAGATCATTGGTAAGCCCGGCGGGGGAAGCGGCGCGCTCCGGTCGCCCCGGAGGGACCTTCGAGATCCGCACCTACGGGTGCCAGATGAACATGCATGATTCCGAGCGCCTGGCGGGGCTGCTGGAGGAGGCCGGGTACCGGCGCGCGGCGGCGGGAGCCACCCCCGACGTCGTGGTCTTCAACACCTGCGCGGTCCGCGAGAACGCTGACAATCGCCTCTACGGCAACCTGGGCCAGCTGCTTCCGGTCAAGAACGCCCACCCCGGCATGCAGATCGCCGTGGGCGGCTGCCTGGCGCAGAAGGACCAAGCGGTGATCACGACCAGGGCGCCCTGGGTCGACGTGGTGTTCGGCACGCACAACATCGGCTCGCTGCCCGTGCTCCTGGAGCGGGCTCGGGTGCAGCAGCAGGCGCAGGTGGAGTTCCTGGAGTCGCTCGAGCGCTTCCCGTCCGTGCTGCCGGCCCGGCGCGAGTCCGCCTACTCCGGCTGGGTGGCCATCTCGGTCGGCTGCAACAACACCTGCACGTTCTGCATCGTGCCGAGCCTGCGCGGCCGCGAAGAGGACCGCAGGCCCGGTGACGTGCTCGCCGAGATCCGGGCGCTGGTCGCCGACGGCGTCGTCGAGGTCACGCTGCTGGGCCAGAACGTCAACTCCTACGGGACGGCCTTCGGCGACCGGCTTGCGTTCGGGAGGCTGCTGCGGGCCTGCGGCGAGATCGATGGCCTGGAGCGGGTCCGCTTCACCTCGCCGCATCCCCGCGACTTCACCGATGACGTCATCGACGCGATGGCGCAGACCCCGAACGTGATGCCGCAGTTGCACATGCCGCTGCAGTCCGGCTCGGACGCCGTGCTGCGGGCGATGCGGCGCGCCTACCGCCGGGACAAGTACCTGGCGATCCTGGGCAAGGTCCGCGCCGCGATCCCGGACGCCGCGATCACCACTGACATCATCGTGGGCTTCCCCGGAGAGACAGAACGCGATTTCGCCGCCACCCTCGACCTAGTCCGGCGGGCCCGGTTCGCGGGTGCATTCACGTTCCGGTACTCGGTCCGGCCCGGCACTCCCGCCGCAGCGATGGACGGCCAGGTGCCCGCCGACGTGGTCCAGCAACGGTATGAGCGGCTGACCGCCCTGGTCGAGGAGACGTCGCTGGACGGGAACCTCCAGTTCACGGGGCGGCAGGTCGAGGTTCTGGTCGCCGACGGGGAGGGCCGCAAGGACGCGGCGACGCACCGGATGTCCGGGCGGGCCCGCGACAACCGGCTGGTGCACTTCGCCCCGGCGGGCTCTGCGGTGGGCTCTGGGGGGTCGCCCCCCCGGGATAGCAGGCCGCCGCGCCCGGGCGACGTGGTCACCACCGTGGTCACCCGCGCCGCGCCGCACTACCTGATCGCCGATGGCGAGCCGGTCGCGGTCCGCCGGACCAGGGGCGGTGACGCCTGGGCGGCCCGCAGCGAGAGCATCGGCCGCGAGCAGGTGCTGCTCGGCATGCCGAGCGTCGGTCCGCCCGCGTAGGCGTGCTCGTCGCGGCCGAACGGCCCGGCTGGCCCGGCCCGCTCCCTCGCTCGACGATGAGCTGGTCGTCGCGGGCCGGGCCGCCTGGCCGGTGCTGGCCGGCGCGCAGACGGGCGTCGGCTTCGCAGCCACCCGTGCCGCGCAGCTGCGCCGCAGCAGTCAGCTACCTGGTCGCGTCCCTGGGACGTCCGCAGCTAGCTGACCGGCTCACATCCGGCCGGGACCACCCGGCCGGCTGACGCCCGGATCCCAGCCCGCCTGACCGCCGAACCCGCCCTCGTCGAAGTCGTCCCCCTCGAGGCCCTCCTCGTCGTCGTACTCATCGGCGTCCTGGTCGCCGGCCGTTGCCGCGTCGTGGCTGTATCCGTCATAGCCCGGTGTATTGAGGTCGTCAGTGAACTGGCCGGCGTCCGGAGCCGTGCTGTCGTCCTCGTATCCGCCGCCCGATGGCGCCTCGTATGGCAACCCCATGATCGCTCCCCCCTGTGCTGGTCCGGGGCACGACCCCGGAACCCCGCGTGTGCGACCCCAGCGGTCGCGCCGTGCACGGGCATACCCTCCGCTGCCACACTGATGCCATGTCTCATAACTTCGCCTCTGACCTGGTCAGACGCTGCCGGCAGCATCCCGCGTCAACATCGCGTCATCGAAGGCCGCTTCGATTACCTCGCGCACCGAGGTGTCATCATCTGCGTAGAGATGACCGTAGGTGCAGCCATCTCCCTCGCGTACAGGCGCACACGCTCTGAGAGCGCCGTCAAGGCGAACTCTGGCAGCGGGACGCGGCTGGCCGGGGTCGCCTGGGGGGCGGACGGGAGCGGGCCGCGCACAAACGCGGCCTGCTTTCCTGCAATGCCGGGCCGCGGAGTTCCTGGCCTGGCGGAGGACCGCGGCGGCACAGGTGCTCAGCCCGCGTAAGCGTGCCTCCCCCGGAGACGCGCGTGTGGAGGAGGCGCCCCCGATGGGCCGCGGACTGCCCGTGCCGCCGCAGTCACAACCTTGTTACAGTACGGAACGTCTCGTTTCTTAATCAGAAGCAGTACATAGCGCCCCACACGGGGCTGTGAAGTCCGTCACCCGGCGCCGTCCGTGCCTGAGTTCAGCACGAGGACGTCGATCACGCGGGTCACAGCGTGGCACCCTCGGGCCGGTGCCCGCGGGTGAGGGCTGGGCATAGGCGGTCACTGACGACCTCCGGAACATCAGGTCGGCCAATGTGTTGAAATGGTGCGCAAGTGACCAAGTATCCAGGGCGGCGGCGCCAGGCCACGTGCGCGGCGTGGGGATGGTGACAGCCAGGGAGGCGGCGACATGTCCAGCGCGCAGTTGTATGACACCATCGGAGCCACTTACACCGTGACGCGGCGCACCGAGCCGCGGATCGCCGCCAGGATCTGGGCTGCGCTCGGCGATGCGCGGACGGTATTGAATGTCGGGGCTGGCACCGGCTCCTACGAGCCCCCCGGCCGTGACGTAACCGCCGTGGAACCGTCGGCGCTCATGCGTGCGCAGCGGCCCGCAGGCGCAGCGGCGTGCGTGGCTGCCGCCGCGGAGAGCCTTCCGTTCGAGGACCAGTCCTTCGACGCCGCGATGGCTGTTTCCACCGTTCATCACTGGCCAGACCCGATCGCGGGCCTGCGCGAGATGCGGCGCGTGGCTCGGCACGTGGTGGTGTTCACGTTCGACGCCAGTGACACCGGATGGCGTCGTCGGTTCTGGCTTACTCGCGACTACCTGCCCGAGGTCGCTGACCTCCTAGTCGGCAGGCCTTCGCTGACCGAGGAGGCCCGCGCGATCGGAGCCCGGATGGAGCCGGTGCTCATCCCGTGGGACTGCGCTGACGGCTTCTTCGAGGCCTACTGGCGCCGGCCCGAGGCATACCTGGACGATCATGTACGTCGCGGAATATCGGTCTGGGCCAGGGTTGGACCGGACGCCGAGCAGCGGGCAGTGCACAGCCTCCGTGATGACCTCGCATCCGGTCGGTGGGCCGAACGTAACCGCGACCTCGTCGATCTCGAGGCGGCAGACTTTGGCCTTCGCCTGCTTATCGCCTGAGCCCGCCACAGCTGGGTACAAGTTGCTGCCCGCACCGGCTGGGCAGGCCCGCCTCGCATCGGTTGCCTTACTCGCCGTTCCTGGGTAGCGGGGACCGGGCTATATGCGGGCGTGACGACGCCTTAACCCTCGGCAGGCAGGTCAGGTCCGGCGGCGGCCGAGCCACCAGAAGCAGAACCCGGCCAGGGCGAGCGCGAGGGCCAGGAAGATCCCGGTCTCGATCCACTGGAGGGGCCAGTAGCGGCTGGCGGGCTCGTAGGTGATGGCCTCCCGGTAGCCCCGGCTTTCCAGGCAGGGCCCTGGAGAGGACGGCTTGGGGCCCGAGAACGCCGCCTGGCAGGCGGCGGGGAGATTGCTGACCGGCTGGCCCGCCGCGTTGATGGCTCCGCTGGAGATGAGCCAGGCGCCGGGCTGACCGGGAACGACGGTGGCGGTTAGGCTGCCGAAGTCCAGGTCCACAGACTCGATCGCGGCAATCGTCCGGTCGGGCGGGATTAGGTGCGGGCGGACCCCCAGCGGCATGGCAATCTGGGCCGCGGCGAAGATGGCCAGGGTGACGGCCATGGCGGGCACGGTACGGCGGATGAGGGCACCGGCTGCGGTGCCGAGGGCGAACGCGAACGCCGCGTAGCCGAGCGGGGTGATGCCGTGGGTGGCGAAGATCAGCGAGCTGAACCGGCCTCCGTTGAACACGGAGGTGCTGGCGCCAAGACCGGTGGCCTTGCCGATGGGATCGGCCCACCAGGCATACATGAGGCTGAGCGCCTCGATGACGGCCATGGCGGCCAGGCCGGTCAGTGTGAGCTTGACCACGAGCCACCGGGTGCGGGTGATGCTCTGGTTCCAGGCCAGGGTGAACGTCCGGGTCTCGAGCTCGCGGGCGATCAGCGGGGCGCCCCAGAAGATGCCGGTGATCGCGGGCGCGACGAGGATGAGCGCGATGCCAAGTAGGTACACGATCGGGTAGGGGCTGGTGGCCTGCAGCTGGTTGAGGAACGCGACGGGCGCGGCCACGCAGGAGCCGCCGTGGCAGCCGGTGATACCGCTGGCGGCGTACAGGCTGGCCAGGTGCGGCCCGGTGGCCGCCAGCAGGATCGCGAACGCGGCCAGCGCCGTGGCCGCGGTGAGAGCCTGGACGCGGAACTGCCGCCAGGTCAGCCAGATCATTTCTGCACCTCCAGGTGGTGGTGGCTGTCGCGGCGGCGGCGTCCGGCGGCCTGGCTCATGTAGGCCAGCACCAGGTCTTCCAGGCCGATCTCGGACATCGTCCAGGCCGGGTCCAGCACCGGGCCGCTGGTGCGCACCAGCAGTGTGGTCTGCACGTCGGTGTGGCTGGCGGAGATGACCTCCAGCCCGTCCGGCAGCTTGTCCGGATCGCGGCGCGGGCCGGACAGCAGGTGATGGGCGGCCAGCAGCTCGTCCACCGGCCCGGCGACGCGCACCCGGGAGCCGACGAGCACGATCAGGTAGTCGCACACCCGTTCCAGGTCCGCGACCAGGTGCGAGGACAGCACCACGGACAGGTCCTGCTCGGCGACGGCCTCCATCAGGTCGGCCAGGAACTCCCGGCGGGCCAGCGGGTCCAGGCTGGCCACCGGCTCGTCCAGGAGCAGCAGCTCCGGTCGTTTGGCGACGGCCAGGGTCAGCGCGAGCTGGGCCCGCTGCCCGCCGGACAGGGTGCCAGCCTTCTGACCCGGGTCCAGGTCCAGCCGGTCGACCCGGCCGCGTGCCAGCCCCGCGTCCCAGCCCGGGTTGAGGCGTGCGCCCAGCTTCAGGTGGTCGGCGACCGGCAGCCCCGCGTACACCGGTGCGTCCTGGGCGAGGAACCCGACCCGGGCCAGCTGCGCCGGGCCGGCCGCCGGCGTGCCGCCGAGCACCGCGATCGTGCCCGCGGTCGGCGCGAGCAGGCCGGTGGCCAGGCTCAGCAGGGTGGTCTTCCCCGCGCCGTTGGGGCCGACCAGTCCCACGACGTGCCCGGCGGGGACCGACAGCGTGCAGTCGGTCAGTGCCCACTGCCGCCGGTACCGCTTGCCCAGCCCGTCGGTTTCTATGACGGCGCTCACGCTATGTCCTCCTCGCTAGCGGACCGAAACGTGCTGGCGAACAGCGCCTCGATCGACTCGTCGTCCAGCCCGGCCCGTCGTGCCCTGGCCAGCCAGCGCGCCAGGTCGCGGCGCAGCGGCCCGTGCGCGGCCAGCGACCCGCCGTCCAGCGTCCCGGTCACGAACGTGCCGATCCCCGGGCGGGCCGCCGCCAGGCCCTCGTACTCCAGCTCCCGGTAGGCCTTGAGCACCGTGTTCGGGTTGATCGCCAGCCCGGCGACCACGTCCTTGACCTTCGGCAGCTGGTCGCCCTCGCGCAGCAGGCCCAGCCGCAGCGCGTGCCGCACCTGGTGGATCAGCTGCCGGTACGGCGCGACCCCGGAGCGGGCGTCCAGGTGGAACTCGATCACGATGACCTCACTTCAACTAGGTACATAGCACTGTAGCTCTGTACCTAGCTGGCATGTCAAGGAGATCCGGATCGCTGGCCTGCTGGCCAGCCGGGAGAGGGCCGAGGGGCTGACCGCCCGGCGCGCTGGGGAATCGTGGCCTTGATCCCGCGGCGGCGCAGGTACGCAAAGGCAAAGATCAGGAGTGTCCGCTACCCCGGCTGATTTACTGATGCCATGCCGCAGCCAGTGATCGCGGTCGTCGGACCGACGGCCGCCGGGAAGTCAGCGCTCTCGCTGCGACTCGCCCAGTCGCTGGGCGGCGAGGTCGTCAACGCCGACTCCATGCAGCTCTACCGGGGCATGGACATCGGCACCGCGAAGCTCCCGGTAGGCCAGCGGGACTGCGTGCCGCACCACCTGCTCGACATCTGGGAGGTCACAAAGGCCGCGAACGTCTCTGAGTATCAGCGGCTGGCACAGCAGGCCATCGACGGTATCCACTCGCGCGGCAAGATCCCGGTCATCGTCGGCGGATCGGGGCTTTATGTACGCGCAGTCATCGACAATCTGGACTTTCCGGGCACCGAGCCGCGGCTGCGGGAGCGGCTGGAGGGCGAGCTCGCCGAGATCGGCGCCGCGGCGCTGCACGCGAGACTGGCCCGCCTGGACCCGGCGGCGGCCGAGGCGATCCTGCCAGGCAACGGCCGCAGGATTGTCCGCGCCCTCGAGGTGCTGGAGCTTTCCGGCCGTCCGTTCAGCGCGACGCTGCCCGGCTACCAGTCCGGCTACGACGCTGTCCAGATCGGCGTGCACGTGCCGAGGGCACTGCTCGACGAGCGCATCGCCGGCCGGGTACGCCGGATGTGGCAGGCGGGGTTCGTGGCGGAGGTCCGCGGGCTCGCGGCGGCGGGCCTGCGCAGCGGCAGGACTGCGAGCCGCGCGCTCGGCTACGCCCAGGTGCTGCGCTTCCTGGACGGAGAGTGGTCGCAGGAGCAAGCCGCCGCCGAGACGGTCCGGGCTACGCGGAGGTTCGCGCGCCGCCAGGAATCGTGGTTCCGGCGGGATCCCCGGGTCGTCTGGCTGGCGGCCGGTGAGGACCTGAGCTGCGCGGACCTGGCGGGCCGGGCCCTGGATACGATCGGGTCATGCGGTTTGCCAAGGGCCACGGAACGGGAAACGACTTCCTGATCCTGCCCGATCCCGATGACTCGCTCGGGCTGTCGCCAGAGCTCGTCAGGAGCCTCTGCGACCGGCGCACCGGGGTGGGCGCGGACGGGATCCTGCGGGCCGTGCGGATCACCGCACATCATGCACCGGCGCCGGGCCTGGCCGTCGCCGACTGGTTCATGGATTACCGCAACGCCGACGGCAGCATCGCCGAGATGTGCGGCAACGGCCTGCGGGTGTTCGCCCGCTATCTGCTGGCCCACGGCCTGGCCGACGGCCCGGCGTTCGTCGTGGCGACGCGTGCGGGGCTGCGGCAGGTCTTCCAGGAGGCGAGCGGCGAGATCACGGTCGACATGGGCGCCCCGCTTCTCCTCGGGCACAGCGCAGCCCGGGTGGGCGGCGTGGAGTGCCACGGGCTCGCCGTGTCGCTAGGGAACCCCCATCTGGCCTGCGTGGTCGATGTGCCGGTGGCAGGGTTTGACCTGTCGGCACCGCCCGTGGTCGATCCCGCTCGCTTTCCCGACGGGGTCAACGTCGAGGTGGTGCGGGTCTGCGGGGACAGGCACCTGGAGATGCGCGTGTACGAGCGTGGCTCGGGCGCCACACTGTCCTGCGGCACCGGCGCGGTCGCCGCGGCCGTGGCGGCGGCCCGGGAGCAGGTCAACGGGACGGCCGCTGACAGCCAGCGGTCAGGCCTGGCGGGCCGGTGGACCGTGGACGTGCCGGGCGGCCGGCTGGTCGTCACGCTGGGCGAGACGACAACCCTGCTGACGGGTCCCGCCGTGATTGTCGCCGTAGGCGATCTGGACCAGGCGTGGTTGTCGGACCTGGCGCTCGGCGCTGTGTCCGGCATCGCCTGACACCGGGCGGCTTGCGCGTGTAGCGCGCATGCACGTGCATCAGTACTTGCAAATGCACATGGCGGGTGGCATCGTAGCGATATAGCGGCCACCGTCCGCCCCACCAGTACCAGCCCGAGGTTGTGAATGCCCGAAGGACATCAGTGCACTCCCGTCCGGACCGGGAGTGGGCCCGGCGTTCAGGAACCTCCTCTGACCGGCTTGCCGGAGGAGGTGTGGCTCGAAGCCCTGCCGCCCCCGGTTCGGGAGAGCACCAGCCAGGCCGCCTCCTGCCCCCTGGGCCGGAACGTGGCCGCCTGCGGGGCGGCCCGTGACTTCACCCGCCAGATTCTCGGGCGCTGGGGCCTGCTCGTGCTTGCCGATGACGCCGCAGTGATCGTGTCGGAGCTCGTCACCAACGCGCTGCGCCATGGCGCCCCGGGCACGAACGGCCCCGTGGGTGACGGCTCAGGGCGCGACCGGGTCGAGCTGATCTTGCTGCGCCGGCCGGGTGAGATGGTCTGCGCGGTCACCGACCCGGGTGCCGAGCCTCCGGTCCTGGCGCCGCCGGACCTGGCCGCGGAGGAGGGCCGCGGCCTGCACGTCATCGAGGCCCTGGCCGCTGCCTGGGGCTGGACGAGGCTCGATGCTCACAAGAAAGCCGTGTGGGCCACCCTCAGCGTCCCGGGCATGGACGGGGGAAACGGTCCCTACGGCCGGCCCGCGTTATCCCGAGGCCAGTGGGCTGGTGGCGTCAGCCATCCTGTGACGTGCCCACCAGGCGCAGCCCGATCTCGACCAGGGCCCAGCCGGCGCGGTGCCGCGCGGAGTTGCGCGGGCCCGGCCGCCTGACGTGGGGCCTGGTCTGCCGTGGCTGCAGGCGAAGGTCGCGGACGTGCTCACTGGCCAGCAGTTCCATCATGTACGGATGCATGAACGCTCCTTGATCGCTGAGGTGATCCGGTCCGCCCGCTCAGCGGGCCGCGGGCTGCGCGGCCCGGCTGATCAGCACGTCGCCGCTGATCGTGCGGCAGGTCACGGTCATGTCGGTGCCGCCGCTCTCGTCGGAGGTCTCGAGTTCGCTGCTGACCGTTCCGGAGAGGGTGGAGATGTCAAGGTATATAGCGATGCCTGGCGTCACGGCGACGCTGATATCGCCTGATGTGGCCTTGATGTCGGCCCGGCCGCCGGAAGCCTCCCCGATCTGCACGTCACCGCTCGCGGTGCGCACGGAGATCTGGCCGTCGACCCGTGCGGCGCTCACGTCGCCCGATGCGGTCTCCACTGTGAGCTCGGCCGCCTCACCGACCTCTACGTCTCCGGACGCGGTCGCGATTCGGGCCAGGCCGGTGACCCGCTCGGCGCTGACGTCGCCGCTGGCCGTGTGGACGTCGAGGGTGCTCAGCTCTCCGGTGCAGCTGACGTCCGCGGATGCGGTGTCGACCCGGCACGACGAGCCTTCCGGCAACTCTACGGCGGCCTCGAGGGAGCCGTCGCGGCCCAGCCTGTGCCGGTCGGGAGCGATGACAGACAGGGTTCCCTGATCGAGCTCAACCCGGCTGGCCGCCAGAAACTTCTCGCCCCGGCCGCCCAGTTTATGGGGGGTGAGCGTCACCGTGGCGGTCTGCGTGCTGACCGCCGTCACCTTGATGCGTCCGGCTGCGATGCGGACCTGCAGGTCGATCGGGTCGCTGGTGGGAAACTCCCAGGAGGTCATGAGCAGGTCCTTTCTGGGCCTGGTTCGGGGTCAGCTCCGGGCGAAGCCGGTGATCCGCTGCCCGGGGCCCCAGCGGCCGGTGGTCTGGCGGCCGCGAGGGGGAGTCTCGAGTGAGTGGCTGGCCGCACGGACCAGCCAGGTGTTGACCGACACGCCATCACGAGCCGCCGCGGCCTCGACCCTGGCCTTGAGGGAGTCGGGCATGCGCAGCGTCAAGCGCGCGGTTCCGGGTTCCTCGGCGTCTCCGGCAGCTGCCGGAGGCCCTTCGTACTCCGCCTCGGGAGGGGCGGTCATGACGACGAACGTCGGCTCGCCATCGGCGAGGCGGACCTCCACCACCGTGTCGCTCAGTCGCGCCGTGATGTCCGTGGCGGCCGCCGACAGCACGTCCAGCAACACCAGCCGTGTCGAGGAGTCCAGCGCCTCGGCAAGCGACTCGGCCACCCGCTGCACGTCCTCGCCCGCGAAACGAGTGATCGCCGCAAGCTCCCCGCGCAGCCTCCCGGCGAACCTTGACAGATCCATGACGTCATAGTGACATCGATTATGCCGTCAAGTCAAACCGTTGCGATGTCGTACAGTGTCAGCACGACGCTTCCATGACGTCGTGATCGACGCCAGAGTGTCGACGGGTGACTAGCCAGCCGCGGCCCGGATTTCCCGGTTGCCTCCAGCGGCAGCAGTCGGGGGAGCCAGCGGCGGTAGTCCCGGGAGCCAGCGGCAGCAGTCCGCCGAGCCAGCGAGACTGGGGGTCAGGCCAGTAGCGCGGATGGGCCGGTATTGCGGATGGAGGCGTCGAGCACCTCGGCGATATGTGCCATCGGCATCGAGGCTCCGCGTGCCGCGAGCGCCGAGGCGATCTGCATCGCGCAGCCCGGATTGCCCGCCACCATCAGGTCCGCGCCGGTGGCCGCGACATTGTCCGCCTTGCGCCGGCCCAGCTCGCGGGCTGCCTTCGGCTGGACCAGGTTGTAGATGCCCGCGGATCCACAGCAGGTGCCGCCGTCGGCAATGTCCGCCAGGCGCAGCCCGGGTATGGCGGCGAGCAGTTCCCGCGGCTGCGCGGTGATCCGCTGGGCATGGGCGAGATGGCAGGCGTCGTGGTAGGCCGCGGTGACGGGCAGCGGGTGACGGGGGGCGGCCGGGCCGAGTTCCACCAGGAACTCGCTCAGGTCCCGGACCTGGCCGGCCAGCTCGGCGGCGCGCCTGCTCCATCCGGCGTCGCCGGCCAGCAGTCCCGCGTACTCCTTCATGGCCGAGCCGCAGCCGGCCGCATTGACGACGACGGCGTCCACGCCCGCGCGCTCGAAGGTCTCGATGGTCTGCCGCGCGAACCTGGCCGCCTCCGCTCTCCGGCCGCCGTGCAGTGACAGCGCGCCGCAGCAGCCCTGGCCTGCCGGGATGACGACGTCGCAGCCCTCGGCGGCCAGGACGTTCGCTGTCGCGGCGTTGACCTGGGGAAAGAAGACCCGCTGCACGCACCCGGTCAGCATGCCGACGACGGCGCGGCGGGCGAGCTGGGCCGGCACGCGCTCGGGGAGCCCTCGCGGCGAGCGGGACGCGGGGCGAGCGGCGGCACGCCGCAGCAGGCCGCCGCGGCCTGGCGGGGGATCCGGCGCCAGCCGCAGCGCGGAGGCCAGCTCAGGGGAGAGCCGTTCGGCCAGCCCGCTGCGGTCCAGGAGCGCGTCAATGCGGGCCCACTGGGCGGCGCGCAGCGGCGCAAGAACCATCCGGAGCCGGCGCGGGTACGGAAACACCGAGAAGATCGCCGCCCGCGCGGCCCGCTCCCGCAGCGGCCGTGTCGGCAGCGGCGGTTCCTCGGCCCAGCCGCGAGCGGCCTCGATCAGCCGGTCGTAGCGGACGCCGGAGGGACACGCGGTGACGCACGCCATGCAGCCCAGGCAGCGGTCCAGGTGCTCGGCCGAGGCCGGGGTGCCCTCGGTGCCGTCGAGGATCTGGGTCATCAGGTGGATCCGCCCCCGGGGCGAGTCCATTTCCTCGCCCCACAGCTGATAGGTCGGGCAGGCCGGAAGGCAGAACCCGCAGTGCACGCAGTCATCGGCCAGCCCGCGCAGCTCGCCCGACGGATCGAGCGGCGTGGGGCGTCGGCCCGGTCCCTCGGGCTCGGCCATCAGATTCCTCCCGCGAACCGGCCTGGCGCCATCCGGTGGTCGGGGTCGAACTGATCCTTGACCGCCCGCATCAGGCCAAGGGAGGGTACCGGGCCCCACAGGTCGACGGCGTCGCGGACGTCCGAGGGGGCGTGCAGCACGACGACGCTGGCGCGAGAGGGCGACCCGGCGGCGGTAAAGGCGGACCCGCTGGCGGGGGAGGCGGGCCCAGCCGCTGCTTCGCCATTGACGGCGGCGCGCAGACTGAGCACGAACTCCGACACCGCGCCCGGCGCCGCGCGCTCGTCTACTGCGGCGTAGATCACCCCGGCCGCCGCGGAACCGCTGACCGCGGGGTCGAGCCCCGCGGTGGACGCGGCCGTGTCGACGGCGCGGAGCACTTTGGTCAGGGCGGCGGCCCAGAACGCGATCCTGATCACCGTGCCGTCCGCGGCGGCGGCGGCGGCCCGGCCCCACCAGTCCGGCGGCGCCGAGGTGCCGGAACCGCCCAGCAGCTCGGTCATCCGCGCGGCACGCTCGGCCACCCCGTCCGGGTCGCCCTCCAGCAGGACCCCGACGCGGACCGGCGCGCGGCGGGACGGCCGGTCGATCTCCGCCGCCGACGGCGCGAGCGCTGAGTCGGCCGCGGCCGCGATGGCCGCGTGCGCGGCGGCCGCGTCGGCGCAGTCGAGGGTGACGAACGATACCGCGCCGGGTAGCGGGTGCAGCCGGAACGCCGCCTCCACGATCAGCCCCAGCGTTCCGTAGGAGCCCGCGAACAGCTTTCCGAGGTCGTAGCCGGCCACGTTCTTCACGACCTTGCCGCCGGAAGAGGCCACGGTCCCGTCCGCCCGTACCACCGTGATCCCGATGGCCAGGTCCCGCGGAGTGCCATAACGCAGCCGCAGCGGGCCGGCCGCGCCGGTGGCCAGGACCCCGCCGACCGTGCCGGCCCCGGAGCCGTTCCGGGCGGCCGGGCTGGGAGAGCCCGGAGGCGTGTGGGGGGCGGGGGCCGGGGGGTCCAGCGCGAGCCGCTGACCCGCCCCGGCGAGCACGGCGGCGAGCTGATCCAGCCCGACCCCGGCCTGCACCCGTACCACCTGGTCGCCGGCCGCATGCTCGAGCACCCGGTTCATCCGCCGGGTGTCGATCACCAGATCGCAGCGCGTCGGCGGGCCGCCCCAGGCGAGCCTGGTCCCGGCCCCGCGCGGGACCGCCGCCAGGCCCTCAGCGGCGGCCGCCCGCATCACCGCGCTGGCCTCGGCCAGGTCGGCGGGACGGGCCACGTAGCGCGGCGCGACCCCGGCCACGGCGTCATCCGGCCCGGCGCTGCGGACCTCGGAGCAGGCCCGCGCGAGCACGCCGGGCACAGCGTGCGTGGTCATCGCGGACCGGCCGCGCGAGGGTGCGTTCGGAAGGTCAAAAGTGCTCCAGCTGCCCGGAGGCGACCAGCGGGTGCGGCGCGCGCCGGACGCCGGGAACCTCGCCGCACAGCCGCGGCGTCGGGAAGATCTTGCCCGGGTTGCACAGGCCCGCCGGGTCGAACGCGCAGCGCAGCAGCTGCATGGTATCCAGGTCGCCGGGACCGAACATCTTCGGCATGTACCGGGACTTGTCCACGCCCACGCCGTGCTCGCCGGTGATCGACCCGCCGCAGGAGATGCACAGGTCCAGGATCTCGCCCGACACCACCGCGGCGGCCGCCTCGGCGCCGGGCTGGGCGTCGTCGAACAGCACCAGCGGGTGCAGGTTGCCGTCCCCGGCGTGGAAGACGTTGGCGACCCTGATCCCCGAGGACGCGGACAGCTCGGCGATCCGCTCCAGCACCTCGGGCAGCGCGGTCCGCGGCACCACGCCGTCCTGCACGATGTAGGCCGGGCTGATCCGGCCCACCGCCGCGAACGCGGACTTGCGGCCGGTCCAGATCGCCGCGCGCTCGGCGGCGTCGTGGGCGGCCCGGATCTCGTAGGCGCCTTCCCGCTCGCAGATGCCGCGCACGGCGGCCGTCTCGCGCGCCACGTCGGCGGCCGGGCCGTCCAGCTCGACGATCAGCACCGCGCCCGCGCCCTCCGGGTAGCGGCACGCCACCGCGGCCTCGGCGGCCTCGATCGCGAGCGCGTCCATCATCTCGATCGCGGCGGGCAGGATGCCGGAGCCGATGATCGCGGACACTGCGGCGCCGCCGGCCCCCATGGTCGCGAACGCGGCCAGCAGCGTGGTCACCGCCTCCGGGATCCTGGTCAGCTTCACGACGATCTTGGTGACGATGCCG
>WNFJ01000003.1_pt1 | contig 88242 bp, 62 predicted proteins | sample 5400461 | NCBI WGS metagenome assembly WNFJ01 (sample SAMN13153349, study PRJNA577476) | soil metagenome | isolation source: 115 cm saprolite on Douglas fir-dominated hillslope | place: USA:California | collected 2013-09-17
CCAAGGCATCGAAAGCCCACAGGCTTCTTCGGCGAGGAGTGCTCTTAGCATGCCCAGTCGCCGGCCGACTTACTTTTTCAGCAACGTCTGAAGCCTGTAACATACCACTAAATCTTTGTTTCTTTGCGCGCCACGACGATTTCGCGTCCCCGAACACGCCGGCTGGAAAGCCGGCGGCAGGGAAGAATCCCTGCCCCACAAGACTAGAAAAAACCAACACAGGCAAGAATGCTGGATAGCTGGTGAAAATGGTGATTGAGTAGACTGTCCCCGGTTTTAATATGATGAATACATATCCCATGAAGCCGGGCAACATCGTAATTGGCATGGCCTTTGTACTCCTTGCAGGCGCATTGCAAGGTCAGGTCGAATACGGCAAGGGTCCCCTGATCGCCTCGATCCCCGACCCCAACGGGGGATTGGTCCAGGCCAACGCTACCGTGACCGTCAGCGTGACGCTCACCGACCGCCAGGGCATGCCCGTGACCGGTCAGTCTGTGTTGTTCGTCGCTCCAGCCAGGGGACCGGGCGGGACCTTTTCGACCGGCAACACCTTCGTGCGCACGCCCACCGATGCGAACGGGATGGCCTCAACCGGCTTCACCACCAACGCGACAACCGGTGTCTTTCTGATAGAGGCTTTCCTCGAAGGCACACTCTCCTCGGTGACCATCCCCTTCACCATCGCCGACGCCGGCGCTCCTACTCCCGCTCTCGCTGCCGGCGCGGTTCGCGACGCGGTCGCGCAAGTACTTCAAGGCTCGCGGTTCGACGACACACTGGCCTTGCACGGGCCGGTGCTGGTTCCTCCAGGCACCACCATCGACGCCGCGCTTCCGCGATCCCTCGTTTTTCCCGGACAGCCATACACCACCGACCGGCTGAGCTGGGTGATGTGGATCGACGATCAGCCGCACTTCCGGTTCACACACCTGACGCGCTTCCTGGTAGTCGATGCCAACGACACCAGCGCCGACCTGTCGAAGGCTCACATCACTCGCGAGGAGTCCTGGCCGGTGCTCATGTTGCCGAATTCCGGCACACGCAACTCGCTGCTACCGCCCGCGAGCATCAACACTGCCTGGACGCCTCCGGCCGGCGCGGGGCTCTCGGCGCGCAATCAGATCGAGCCCCAGGGCATCGTCAAGTACCCCGCCGCCGACACCTGCGCGGTTCTGGTTCACGGGGTCGTCGAGGGTGGTCCACAGGATGTTCAGAACATGCGCGGAGCGCTGTTGAATAGCGGCAAAGTCGCGGCGGGAAACGTGTTTACGCAAGGCGACGTCCAACAACCCAATTCCGCGCCGGGCGGTAATCTTCCGGTAACGCGCGCCGAACTGGACCGGCTGATCAAGAAGGTCGCCGCAAAGCCTTGCAAGAAGGTCTATATGCTCATCAGCTCCCACGGCTTGAGCGACGGCAAGGGCGGCGGCGGACTGGTCCTTTTTAATGACGCTTTCAACGCGCAATCCCAGGACGACAGTGTCAGCTTTCAGGATCTGGCAAACATGCTATCCCAGCTCAAGGGCATCGAACTGTGCCTGATCGCCGACGCGTGCCATGTGGGCGATTTCGGCGACTGGCTGCAGGGCATCGGAGTTACCGGCACCTTTGCCGGCGCTTCCAATGCGGCGGGCAAGGCGCTCGGCGTCAATGGTGTCGGGGGCGACTTCACATCGGGTCTGATTGTCGGGCTTGGAGGTGACGCCCTTCTGCCGGACGCCTATAACGGGCTCGTGACCGGCGGCGATGCCAACGCCAATGCGGGACATCCTGTCAATGTTCCGCTTAAGCCCGACGGGCCCAAGAAGCTCCAGGTTCACGACATCATTCTCACGCCCGGCAGCGCTCCACTTCCCATCCAGGTTGAACCGGTCAGTCCGGGTTTGTTCTCGATGACTCTCACGCTGCCGGTCCAAAACGATGTTCATTTTGACGATGGATCGAAGCAGATAAAATATATCGACAGTCTCGGGTCCGGCACGCTGACGCGCGGCGTATCCGGCAGGGCCTGGGGCGAGACGCTCCTCTGGGTTTCAGCCACCGACCCGGTTTCCGGCCAAACCTACTTCGCCGCCGCTACCGGGATCCTACACCCTGCCCAATACTCACATCGATGTCTTCACCGATCCGCGGGTGGGCGCGATTCCGCGCGACGTCCCGCTCGACATCAGGATACTGGCGCCGAGCATCGTCCCGCCAGCCACGGCGCTGTCTCCCTTCAGCAACAGACTTCGCGTCGATTTCTCGTTGCCGGACGCGCAGCTTCCGGCGATCGACGCTCCCATCCAAATGCGCGTCCCGGGCTTTGCGTGGGACCCTTGGGGGGTCGACACGACGATTCACTTCGGTCCCGTAACTCCGGGCATCTCGCTCGCCGATCCGACACAACAGAACATCAACGCGTCAACGACTGCCCAGACGATGACCCTAATCCTCAATGACGTCGGGATTGGATACTCCTTGTTCGTCAACCGTCCTGACAACACACAGTCCAACCCCACATTTACGGAGAAGGATTACCCTACCTACTCCAGGCTGACCTTCGACCAGACTTACGACTTACCCGGCGACTATTTCCTGAACGTGTTCAGACAAGACGGTACCTCCTCGAACACCATCGACATCCACGTCGTACGGCTCCCACCCGATCTTTTCCGCGTGGATCCATCTTCATTCGTAGCCGGCCCGGACCCGCAAAAGCTCGTTATTTTCGGTGGCGGTCTCGATCCCACCGTCCAAGTCTATCTGGAGCCTCCGAACGGGACGCCGCCCGACCAGTACACACCTTTCGCGGTGACCCCCGACATGGCCGCGATCCTGGCTAAATTGCAGTCCACCGGACAATGGAAACTTCACGCCCAATACGGAGACGGTCCGCCCAGCAAATCGTTATCGTTTAACGTCACCGGACCGCTGCCGGGCATCGATCAGATAGCCACCAAGGGAATCACCACGCAAAGTGCTACGCAGACCGTCACGCTCCAGGGTCACAATATCCAGCCGGGCGCAATGGTGGTGGTGACGCGGCCGGACAATGGCAGCATCCTGTCGCCGCTGCGGATCATCGAACCGCTAACCGGTACCTATGCTTTCGATTTCGTGTTCGACAAACCGGGCGCCTACGGGATACAGATTCGCAACCCCGATGGCGGGACTTCCGCCAGCGTTTCGATCAACGTCACCGGACCGCTACCGGTAATCGATCAAGTGATCACTCAGGGACTCACCACGCAAAGCGCTACGCAGACCGTCAAACTCCAGTGCCACAACATCCAGCTTGGCGCGGTGGTCGTAGTCACGCGGCCGGATGGCACCAGCGGCGAGACACCCCTAGGGGTGAACGTGCAGGACCTCACCTACACCGTCAATTTCGTATTCGACCAGCCGGGCACCTACAAAATGCAGATTCGGAACCCGGATGGCGGGCTCTCCTCGATCGCTTCGATCAACGCAATCTCGCTTCCAGCGCTTTCCCTCACCGGCGTCTCGGTGGACGACCCATACGCCAACGGGTTCCTCAAGACGCTCACCGTCACTGGCACCGGTCTGGTGGGTGGCGGCACCTTCGCCTTGAAGCTGCCGGATCTAAGCGTCCTCACTTTCTCCAGCCTGCAACTGCAGAACTTCTCGAGCACGGGATTTCAGGTCGGGACCGTGCTGCAGCAGCAGGGCGGTTACACCGCGCAGTACATCAATCCGGATCAAAAGTTCACGAACATTGTCGCCTTCAACATGCTGGGCATCACGCCGTCGATCACCACGGCCAATCCCTCGACGCTCCCGGCCGGACCGAACACGGTAATCGTTACGGTCACGGGTTCGGGTTTCAACGGCATAGTCGCGGTGAAGGTCGGCGCCACGACGATTCCTGCGCAGCAGCTCTTGTCGCCCACTCCGAGCAGCTTCTCCTTCGCCTTTGCGTTCCCGTCGGCGGGCAGCGTTCCTGTGCAGGTGGTGAATAGCGGCAACACGCTCTCCAACATCTTCGTGATTACGGTGACCGGCGGTGGATCCGCGGCGCCGGTGATCAATGGTTTCTCGCCCACGAGCCTGGTGGCCGGAACAGGCGCGCAGATGCTGGGCATCAACGGTCAGAACTTCAACGCCGGCGCGGCCGTAACCGTCGGGCCGCCCGGCGGCGTCCCGTCGCAGGCGCAGGTGTTGAACGTCACGCCAACGTCCATCACGATCAGCTTCGTTTTCTCCAATGCAGGCCAGTACTCGATCACGGTGACTTCCGGCGGGCAGAACTCGAATACCGCGACGTTAACCGTTACAGCTCCGGCACAGGCTCCGGTGATCAATTCCGTTTCGCCCCAGTATCCGCATCCGGGTGGTCCGCAGCCGGTGGGCGTGAACGGCTCCAACTTCGCGAACGGGCTGACTGTGGTGCTGACACTGCCGAACTCGACTCAGCAGACTTTTAGCGGGGCGCAGATTCAGAACATGACGCCCAACGGCTTCGTGCTGCAGTTGACCCTGCAGTTAGGCACATACACTATTCGCGTCATCAACCCCGGCGGGGTGTCCTCCGCGCCGTTCACGTTCACAGTAAGCTGAGAACGGTGTTGCGGGGATGAAGCTGGACGGAGGTTAATTGAGCACTTGCAGCTCGCGCGCTGCTTGCGTGGCGTAGAACTCGCGTAGCCGGCGGGCCGCGGCCGGTCCGACCACTTTGGCCAGCTCCTCGGGTGACGCTTCGCGGACGCGCTCCAGGCTGCCGAACGCGCGCAGTAACTTCGCGATGGTTTTTGCGCCGATTCCTTCCACTTGCTCCAGCTCCGATGTCAGACGCGCGGCGCTGCGGCGCGTGCGGTGGAACGTCACCGCGAAACGATGCGCTTCATCGCGAACCGACTGGATCAAATGCAATACCGGCGAATATCGATCGAGCTGAATCGGCTCGTTTTCCTGCCCGTAGACGTAGATAATCTCTTCGCGCTTGGCGATGGCTGCGACAGGCTGATTGATAACGCCGATCGCTTCGAGCGCCTCGACCGCTGAATGCAATTGGCCCAGCCCGCCGTCGATCAGGATCAAACTGGGGAACGGCTTGTTCTCCTGTTGCAAGCGCGAGTAGCGGCGCGTGACTACTTCGCGCATGGACGCGAAATCGTCGTTACCGACGACCGTGCGGATGATAAACTTGCGGTAGTCGGACTTCTTCATGCGTCCGTCTTCCCAGACCACCATGCTGGCCACCTTGTCGGTCCCCTGAATGTGCGAGATGTCGAAGCACTCGATGCGCTTTGGCGGCTCCGGCAGACTGAGCACGTCTTGCAGCGCCTCCTGGATCGCTTTCGAGGAGGGTTTCATGACGCGGAAGCGCTGGTGAAAGCCGTGTTTCGCGTTGGTTTCGACCAGCGCCAGCAATGCCCGCTTCTGCCCGCGCTGCGGCGTTTGAATTTCCACCTTGCGCCCGCGCTTTTCGGTGAGCAGCTCTTCCAGGATCTCGCGGTCTTCGAAATCCACGGGCACGTGAATGCGGCTGGGGATGTACTGTTGATCGAGATAGACCTGCTTCAGCAGCGAGGAAAAGAATTCCGAGGCCTGAAAATCGAAGAGGTCTTCCCAGAAATATTCGCGGCGGTCGACGATGCGGCCGTTGCGCAAGTGAAACAGGTTGGCAGCCACCAGCGGCGGCTCGGCGTAGTATCCGATGATGTCGATGTTTTCGCCTTCCGCGGCGGCGATCTTTTGCTTCTCTTCCATCTCTTCGACGGTGGCGATGAGATCGCGGGTCGCGGCGGCCTCCTCGAAGCGCGTGTCTTCGGAGGCCTGCTTCATGCGGCCGCGCAAGTCGCGCACGAGGTCTTTCAGACGGCCTTCCAGAAACAGGCGCACGTCGCGCACGGCGGCGGCGTACTGCTCGTCCGTCGTCAGTCCTTCGACGCACGGACCTTGGCAGCGATGGATGTGATATTCGAGGCAGGGATGCGTGTGGAAGCGCGTGAGGTCCACTTTGCAGGACGGAACCTTGAAGTGCCGGTGAATGAAGTGCACCAACCGGTGCGCCAGGTTGCCGGGGAAGTACGGGCCGAAGTAACTTGAGCCGTCTTTCAGAAGGCGGCGCGTGACGTAGACGCGCGGATACTTTTCGCTGGTGAGCTTTATATATGGATAGGTCTTGTCGTCGCGCAGCAAGATGTTGAAGCGCGGCTTCCACTGCTTGATGAAGTTATTTTCGAGCGCCAGGGCTTCTTTTTCGTTGTCGACAAGGATGTACTCGAGATCGCGAGCCTCGGCGATCAGCGTACCGGTTTTGACGTCGGCGAGGCGCTCGTCGGAGAAATAATTGCGCACGCGCAGGCGCAGGTTCTTGGCCTTGCCCACGTAGATCACCGTGCCGTGCGCATCTTTGTAGAGATACACGCCGGGCAGCAGGGGCAATTGGGCCGCTTTTTCACGGAGGTCCATCGTAGGTCCTGTCTCCATTGTCGCAACGGGGGCGCGGGTTGTGGCTTGGTGTATCATGCGGCAATGCTGGTCACAACGGAATATGTGGACATTGCCGCCGGGCCTTCGCTCATGCGGATGTTTGTGGCTGCGCCGAAAACGGACGGGAAGTATCCGGGGATCATCTGCTACTCGGATATTTTTCAGCTCACCGGGCCTATGCTGCGCGCTTGCACCCGGCTGGCCGGATACGGTTTTGTTGCGGCTGCGCCTGAGATCTACCACCGCATGGAACCGCTCGGCGCCGTGATCCCATTCGACGATGCAGGCAGGACTCGTGGATTGCAGGATGCGGCACGGACTCCTGTTGTGCATTTCGACGAGGATCGGCGCGCTGCGCTGGACTATCTCGCGAAGCACCGCCAAGTGGCGCAGGGCAAGCTCTGCGCGATGGGCTTTTGCATCGGCGGTCATCTCTCGTTTCGCGCAGCGCTGGAGCCCGATGTGCGCGCTACGGTTTGCTACTACGGCACAGGCATCCACGATGGAAAGCTGGGACTCGATCCGGACGCCTGGTCTCTGGCGCGGGCGGGCGAGATTCGCGGGAAACTGCTCATGGTGTTTGGAACGGAAGATCCGCACGTGCCCGAAGCGGGGCGCGCGACCATCGATCGCGAACTGCGCGAGGCCGGAGTGGAGTACTCGATGAAGCTCTATCCGTGCGATCATGCGTTCATGCGGGACGAGGGACCGCGGTACGATCCGGAGGCGACGGATCAGGCATTCGGCGATATGATCGCGCTGTTCCGCGAGGTTTTCGGCGCGAGTTATACTTGAGTTGTGCGAGCCGTATTCTGCATGCTGCTGTTCCTAGCCGGCGCCCTTGGGGCGCTGCAGGATAAACCTCCACAAAAGCAGAAACCTAAGGAACCGTCCAAGACCGAGCAGAAAGAGCAAGCGCTACCGGAAGAGGACGAAAGCCTCGCTCCGAAGGAATACACTTTCAATCCGCTCGAAGCCGAGCACGACCTCAAGGTCGGCAACTATTATTTCAAGAAGAGCAATTACAAAGGGGCGCTCAATCGATTTCGGGAGGCGACGCGCTGGAATCCCACGCTCGCGGAAGCGTACCTGAGGCTTGGCGAAACTGAGGAGAAAATGAAGGACAAGCCGGCGGCGCTCGAAGCCTATGCCAAGTATCTGGAGCTCGCGCCGGACAGCAAGGAAGCCGAGTCTATTAAGAAGAAGCTAGCCGGCAAGCGGTAGTTTCTTCCGCAACCGATTCCTTTCCTGGTGCTTCATCACTTCCACGACTTTGTCGACGCCAGTGTTCCAATCCGGGAACATGTCCAGATACTGGATGCGCCGGGCGACCGGGCGGGGCACAATGCAATCGTCCAGGCGCAGCGGTATGAAGAAGGTCTCATCGAGCGGAACTTTTTCGGCGCATGCGAGCGCGTAGCGAAGTTCGCTGTGGAAGTTGCCGCGCTTGCTGGTGGACCGGTGTGAAAAACAGGCTACGAAAAACTCCGAGGTGTGAATGGCGGTTTCGATGGCTCGCGGCCAGCTCTGTCCCGGCATCAAGTTTTTTTTGTCGAGCCAGGGACGAAAGCCGCGCCGCTCGAGAGCTTGATAAAGCTTGTCGGCCGCCTTCAGGTCCTCCTCAACATAAGCGATGAACACGCGCGGCCTCGCCTGCGCGATGAATCGGAATCCCCGGTTGCGTCCCGGCAGGAACGTGCCCAATCCATCGATTTCGACGGTGGTGCCGCGCTCCAAGGCTTGCCTGACGATCCGTGCGACATGGCGCGTGAGGACGCAATTCGGATCCTTCACTTGGAGCCTCGCTTTGTTTTCGCGGGATTGCTGTCGAATTGAAAGTCCTTCTCGGGGCCCGAGCGAAAAGTGCCCAGACCGGGAAGAGACGCGCTCTGTCCCTTGCGGATGCGGGCCAGGAGATCGCGCACGATATGATCCACTTGGTCGGCTGCCGCGCCAGGTGAGATGTGGGATTCCTTGGCCAACTGTTTTGCAAGCTGTTGTTTTTTCATTTCGGACAAATGATACTTCAGCGTCAGCGGTGCCGCTCGTGACTGCGGCAACCGGTTGGTCCACTAAACTCCTTAGACTTAGTCGGATAGAGGCGGTCGGAGGATTTGACGCTTGGTTGTGACCGGCATGAGGAATGAAGCTATTTTAATAGCGGCTTAAGGGGAAGTTCATGTGCGGCTGCGATGATTGACGCTGAAGTTAAGTAGTTAGCTTCCAAAACTTTAAGGAGACCTCGAATGAAGAAACTGATGAGTGTGATGCTTGGCCTGTCGCTGTTGGTTGGCACGGTCAACCTGTTCGGCGCCGCCAAGGACACGACCAAGTCCACGGCTAAGGGGAAGAAGGGGAAGAAGAAGTCCACTGCGAAGTCCACCTAGAGCTACGTCAGCTCCGATTTTTCAAACTAAGCAATCGTCGCGCATGACCTCCGTCCTGGGACGGCTCATGCGCGACAAGTTTTTTGTGGCAACCTGTCTACTGAGTGCCCGACCTGCGATCCCAGCAAATTGAAAGCCTCAAGCGATCGGCTCTGGACGTATTGGTGATCGGCGGAGGCATCAACGGCGCGGGCGTGATTCGGGATCTTGCGCTACGCTCCGATCGGGCGGGCGTGCCGTTGCGAATCGGGCTGGTGGAGCAGAAGCATTTCGCCTCCGGCACGAGCGGCAAAAACTCCCAGCTCATCCACGGCGGGCTGCGATACCTGAAATACCTACAGTTTGACTTGGTTCGCGAGTCGCTGCGCGAGCGCTCCGTGCTGTTAAGAATCGCGCCCCAGTTTGTGAAGCCCTTGCCCTTTCTGCTGCCGATGTACGGTGTCAAGTCGCGGCTGGTTTACGGGACGGGGCTGTGGTTGTATGACCGCCTGGCCGGATCGGAGAGGATCGCGCCGCACCGCATGATCGACAAGGGAAAGGTGGCGGAATTGGAGCCGGAGATGGCGCTCGAGCGGCTGATCGCGGCGGCGATTTTCTACGATTGTGGAGTACATTCCGCGCGCTTCGTCGTTGAGAATGTTTTGGATGCGATCGCACATGGCGCACTAGCGGCGAACTACGTGCAGGCTGAAGGTTGGGAGCGCGGGGTGGATGGCCGATGGCGTGTGCGATGCACGGACGCGATGACGGGCGAGGGGTTCGAGTTGACGGCGCGAAAGCTGGTGGATGCTCGCGGCGCCTGGAGTAATGGAGACTCGCTGCGGCTGGTCCGCGGGTCGCATATCGTGATTCCACGAGTGAACGCGAGCGATCATGCCATCGCGCATTTTGAACCGAACGGCCAGATCGTTTTTTTGATTCCGTGGGGCAGCAGCAGTCAACTCACGCTGGTGGGGACCACGGATGAGGATCACGGGAAAGATCCGGATTGTGTGCGGATCTCGCCTGGCGAGCGTGAATATCTGGTGGGGGTTGTACGCAAACTGTTTCCGGGTCACGCCGGCGTGGAGACTGTGGCTGCGTTCAGCTCGCTGCGCCCGCTGGTGCGCAATCGGGCGGCATCCGCCGTCAGCGCGAGCCGCGGGCATCGGATCTGGAATTCGAGCGATGGGGTGTTGCACATTGCGGGCGGGAAATACACTACGTACCGGCTCATGAGCGAGCAGGCGAGCGATCTGGTGAGCCGCGATGTTGCCCCTTCCCTGGTTGGGGTGCACTGCACGGCCGACACGCCGTTCGCTGGGGTGGAGCGGGAAATCGGCGACGCGATGGAGCAGCGTCTGTCGGATTACTTGTTTGTCTCGACGTATCTTGGTTACGAGCGTCGCTGGAATGCGGATGCGTTACGGCCGGTGGCGGAGGAGTTCGCTCGCAAGCGCGGCTGGGACGAAGCGCGCATGCGGCGTGAGGTGGACGCTATAATTGAAGCGCAGAGAGTCGGGGCGTAGCGCAGCCTGGTAGCGCACCTGCCTTGGGCGCAGGGGGTCGGGCGTTCAAATCGCCCCGCCCCGACCAAATCTTTTGTTTTCAGCAGTTCCGTTCACCCGTTGGGCCCAGATTCAGCATGGCGCACACCTGCACCAGGTGCAGTGGGCCGCCCCAGGCTGTGTTGAAAGCGCCGGATTTATCGATCGGCCGCATAGTCCAAATCAGCGCGTTGAGCTTCCGAAATCTACACGTTCATCTATCTACAGCGAACACAAAACTATCGACGCGTTAGGTTCTGATGTCGAATATCTTGACGATTTAGGGGCCAGCGCGGCGCACCTGCCCTATAGGATGCGTGTGGTCTAGGTTCACCTTGAGACGGCCAAGGTGCAGCATCCGAGATCGCCGCGCCCGTCCAGCCTACCGATCTCTCCGGACGGCGGACAACTTTCCCAAAGCTTCGCAGAGATTTCCATCAGCAAGTAGACTGAGTCCAAGAGAACGGGACTTCTCTCACCACAGGCCGCAACCTGTCCATCGCCTGGGATGGCGCCAGTTGTCCTCAAGCCAGGCCGCGTGAGAGTGGTAGGCGGGAGATCGTCGGGAGAAGCGGACAAGTAGCTTGACAGTGCTGGCGGCGTGAAAACTAACCTGAGCCTACGCACAACTTCGTGGGAGGAAAGCTCTGATGAGGAGATTCGCAGCCGCCGTTGGAATGGTGTTCAGGTACAACAGTGCCCGGGCCCGCGCGAACAACGCGTTCTTGCCCGGCACGTCCACTGGTCCGATATAACGGATCTGCCCATCCAGGTGGGGCTCTACCTGCTCCCGGAAGTATGTCTCATCTTGGATGATGCCCGCGATGAGCAGCTGTAATCCGCTCAGGCGGGCAACCTCGATGGCCAGATGGACGCCCTTGTCCGGGTGAATCCGGCCGAGGAAGATCAGATTATCACCGCACGATTCCTGGAACGGGTACAAGGCAAGATCGATGCCGTTGTACACAGTCGCCAGGTAGTTCAGTCCCGGCGCGCGGTCGGAGTCGCTGATGGAAACAAAATATCCATCGCGATACTTTCATAGACCGGCATGATCCTTGGCGACGAGAATCCGTGGATGGTGGTAAGGACGGGCGTCTTCACCAGCCGGGTAAAGGACAGCGCCATAAAGTCGTAGTGGCTGTGAATCAGGTCAAACTCGGCAGCGTGCTCGAACGCTTCGGAGATGTGCAGGTATTCTGCCACTTTGGGATCGACAGCGCGATCCTCTTCGTATCCCTGGTCAACCACCGCATGCAGGCGAGCGATGGTCACTGAATCGCGAGTGGCAAACAATGTGACATCCCAGCCACGTGCGGCGAGCCCTTCCGTGATGTTGCCGGCGACTGTTTCCCATGCGCCATATTGCCGCGGGGGAGTTCGCCAAGCGACCGGCGACAGAACGGCTATTCTTTTGTGGGGAATTGCCATGCTGTTCAGCCGTCGCTGGGCTGCATCGCGGCGAGCACTTCATGGAGTGGGACGGTAGCGAACCCGGTGGCGTGATCGGCTATGCCATATGGGATGATCAGCACGCCGTGGTGGAGGAGAGCCCCACATGTATAAACGACGTTGGGCACATAGCCTTCCCGTTCGTTCTGGTCAGGCTTGAGCAAGGGCTCGCGAAGGCGGCCGATCACCTTTCCGGGATCGTCGCGATCCAACAAAAACGCGCCGATGCAGTACTGCCGCATGGGGCCGACACCATGGCTGAGCACCAGCCAGCCAGCGTCGGTCTCGATCGGGGACCCGCAATTCCCAAGCTGGACCAGTTCCCACGGAAACGCCGGCTTGAGGAGCACCTGGCGTTCATTCCAGAAGTGGACGTTGTCGGAGAACATGAGGTAGATATTCTCGTTGTCCTGGCGTGAGAGCATGGCATAGCGCCCCTTGATTTTCCGCGGGAAGAGGGCCATGCCTTTGTTTTGGGCGGCCGGACCATTCAGCGTGATGAATCGAAACAGGAGGAAATCGGAAGTCTCAACCAACTCTGGCATTACGACTTTGCCATCGAAGGCTGTGAAGGTCGCGTAGTAGACGCACGTGCCGTCCTCGTCCTGGAAACAGACGAACCGCGCGTCCTCGATGCCGTTGCGTTGCGAGGGCGTGGCTGGAAATAATACGCGTTCAGACAACTCCTGGTCCGGCCGGAACTGGACCTCGTAGTTGGACCGGGCCAGCATCCAAATTCCCTGTGCGCAAGTCTGATCTTCTTGAGCCATTCCATCCGGCAGACGGAACTGTTCGGCCTTGAGACTGGCGCGAAGCTCGTCCAGCGCGAACGACTCACCGAGTTTGTTCATGATCCGGCGCGTGAATTCGCAGCTCAATCCCAGTTCGGAGAGCTTCCGTTCGAACAGCGGCTTCTCGTATAGGAAGCTTGGGATCTGGCGCGGCTCGCTGAGGAAGCCAGTGGGGCGGCATACCTCGACCCGATGATCCGGATGGATAATGCCGGTTCGAAACGTGATGGAAGAAATGTGTCCCTCTCCGGTGGCACGCAGGCTGAGAATGAACCGCAGAGATCCACTTGGAAGGCCGGTTTGATCGGGGTGCGGGACGATGGAGGGATTGAACAGCGCGGCGGCCTCTAAAGAGTATTCAGCTAGAAAATAGGAGCCGATCAGCAGCCGTCGTTCTTCGGAGAGCTCCTCATCGGCCGGTAGCATGTCCCGGACCTGTTCAAAGCGCTCCAGAAAGAGATTGCGGATGTGCTGATGCCGCTCGGAGAACTCGGCGCAGATTTCCTCCAGCAGCATCCGGACCCGGTCTTCGGGAAGCGACATGATCCTGGAGACGATCCTGCCCATTCGCTCGGGGCCCCCAGGAGTGAATGGCCGCAGGAGCACGCGCGATTGGTCGGGCTCGAGGATGGTGGGCGAGCGGCTGACGTGAATCGAGCTGGCGGCCGTGCACGCGCTGTTCGAGGCAGAACTTGAGGAGGCGATCATTACGCTCCGATCTCGATCGGTTCCCTAAAGCTGGTCACCATGTTTTGCGCCAAGCGCATTTCGGCCAGTGAAAGCAGGAAGGCCAACGTGGATTCCGCTCCCTGGTTTCCATTGACCCGATCCACGTGCAATCCGTCGCCGCAGCCGCCACTCTCGGGCGAGTAGAGCTCCAAGCCGAGATCGTTCCAGCCGATGAACCAGTCAAAAGCGCGCTGCGCCTGCTCGAACCACCAGACGTCCGACGTGGTGCGGTAGGCTTCCAGACAGGCGGAGACCATGGCCTGCGCCTCGATGGGCTGCTGGTCAAAACTGGCGCGCGCGCCGCCACGCTTGTAGAACCCATTGCTGCCGATCGGCCGGAAGTGGCCTTTCTCGGAGACTTGCAGGTCGTTGAGCCAGCGTAGTGCATGCAAGCCTCGCTCAAGGATCTGCGATTGTCCGGTGGCGTGTCCGCTCAGAATCAAGGCATGGGCGAGCTTGGCGTTGTCGTAGGAAAGCTCCTCTTCAAACCAGCACCAGTCCGGTCTGGCGTTCTTTGCGAGGAGCCCCATGAGCCGGCAGGTAAGCGTCTCGCGAGTCTGGTTTACCAGGCTGTCGCCGCTTAACCGGTGCAGGTATTCATGGATGCCGATCAACCCGAAAGCCCAAGCGCGGGGCGAGGTGAAGTCCGCCAAGGCCGGTAATGCGCGCGCGAAGAGTTGTCCCGCCATCATCTGGAAGGTGCGGAACGGGGAGCGTCCCACGCCAATGCCGAGGGCCCAGAGCGCCCGGCCATGAGAGTCCTCCGATCCACGCTCGTCGAGCCAGCGGCGCTCAAAGCTGAGGTGGTTATGGAAGCGTTTGGTTTTCGTATCGAAGGCGTGCTGCAGAAAGGCGGCGGAAGTGGTGGCCACGCTCAACAGCGCTTCCGGCTCTTCTCCCAATTCGCCGAGCAGCACCGCCAGGATAAATGCACGCGCATTATCGTCGGTGCAATAGCCCTCGGAAAAATTGGGAACGCCGAAAATTGCGTGTTGGAAGACTCCGGTGGAATCGGTCATCCGCCAGAGATGATTCATCTTCAACTCCGGTAGTTCCCGAGGCCTCTGGTCGAGTGTCTTGCTGACCAGAGATTTTCGAGAGAGCGCCGCTCCCTGCAGTCGCGATAACTCAAAAGAACGCATATATAACTGCGCGACGTTGCTCCAAACCATCTCGCGGCCGATCCGGTAGGCGTTCTTGCGCATCGCATGCCGGCGGGTATCGTCCCGCAGCAAGGCGATCACTTCGCGTGCCATGGCCGGGGCGTCGCGGAACGGCACCAGCACTCCGCGGTCCTCCGCCAGCAGTTCCTCGGCGTGCCAGTAGGGCGTGGAGACTACCGCTTTGCCCGCGCCAAACGTATAGGCCAGCGTCCCCGACGTGATCTGCGCTTCATTGAGATAGGGCGTTATGTAAAGGTCGGCGGCGCCGATGAATTCCTTCAGATTCTCGAGGTCCACGAAATCGTTGTAGAAGATGACGTTCTTCTCGACTTTGTTTTTCTTGGCAAGGATTTCCAGGCTCACCCGGTAGGCTTCACCATGTTCGCGGAGTTCGTTCGGATGGGTGGCGCCCAGGACAATATAAACCACCTCGGGAAACTCCGTCAGAATATCGGGCAAGGCGTTGAGCACATACTCGATGCCTTTGTTCGGAGAAAGCAGACCGAACGTGAGCAGCACCACTTTACCTTCCACGCCAAACTGGTCCTTGAAGTATGTCGGATCGACGAAGCCGACGTCGGGAATGCCATGCGCGATCAGATCGATCTTGGCCGGCGGCGCCGCGTAGATGTCCTGCAGCATCTGTCGCCCGCGCTCGGCCATGACCACGACGCGGGTCGAGAGCGAGATTAACTCGTGCATGACGCGGCGTTGATCGGCCCGCGGCTCCCGCAAAACGGTGTGCAGCGTCGTGACCACCGGCATCCTCAATTCGCGCAGGAAAGCCAGAATGTGACCGCCGGCGGGCCCGCCGAAAATGCCGAACTCGTGCTGCAAACAGACGATGTCCACGTTGCTGATGTTGAGGAAGTCGGCGGCACGCAGATAGGACGACAGATCCTGCTCCTCAATCTCGAAACGAACCACCTCGGGATACTCGTAACCACCTTTGATGTCATTAACCGCCACACAGAAACACCGGCTTTGCGGATGCGCGGCTGCAACGGCCGCAAGCAGGTCGGACGTGAACGTGGCTATGCCGCACTTGCGCGGTAAGTGATCGCCGACGAAGGCGATCTTGCGAACTTTGGAAGTTTCTTGCATGAAGTGTTTCCTTTGCCTGACACCGCGCGCTTCGGCGATCAATCCGATGCTCCGGGTTGTTCCTTGGGTTTCGCCGCGGCGGGAAAGTGCAGAGGGTCCCTGAGGCTTTGCAGCTCCCGGTAATAATAGAGCGGGCTCGGCCGTCTTCCCTTGAACGTCAGCACCTTCATGAATTCGATCTCCTCCTCGGTGGCGTCGCCGCTCAGGGACTTGTCCCTGAGGAATTTTTCAAAGCCCGGTTCTATCGTGAAGGGCTGTTGCGGCTCCTGTTCTACATACTCGAATCGCTTCAGCCCGCCTGGCCCCAGCCGGCGGTTCAGGACGATTTCCATGCCAAAAGTCTTGACGTCGATATCCCAGGAGTCGATCATCGGATCGAGGAAAGAGACGCAATTCTCAATCGAGACGTTGAAGACGTCGGTGTCGAGGAACTCTAGAACCGCCACTCGCACTTGCTCGTAGCTGCGGTCGCTGAGTTGAGCCATCAAGCGAAGCCATTCCTCGCTTTTCAACTCCGCCTTGGCGACTCCTTGGGCCACGTCGAGAAGTGTCTGTGTGACCAGCCGTTCGAGTTCGCCAAAGGGCTCCTTCTCGAAAATCCTGCTTACATCCTTTTGCCTCGCAGGTTCGCATTTGCGGAGAACCAACTCCCGGCACTCCTTGAACAGAGGCCGTGGCGGCTCCGCCACACGCTTTTTCAACTCCTCCTGACGCTGAACCTCCGCTAGTTTCGAAAGTTCCCCACCAGGGAGCTTCAAGAATTCGCCCATCCGGTCGTAGATGTCAGTGCGTCCCGGCGCCGGGGGGGCCTTCCTTCTCGTCAGGAGCTGGGAGATGTACGACTCGGTGACCTGAATGGCTGCGGCCAGATCTCTCTGGTCGAGGCCAAGCTCACCCAAACGCTGTTTTATGACTAGGGAAACGTCCACTGGGCTCCTGGGACTAGTTTTAACCAATCATGGTAAACCGTCGTTCTATTGTGGCACAGAAAATGGTTGACAATCAAGATAACTTGACTGATAATAGTTAACGTCTGAGCACTTCTGCCCACTCGCGGATCCTCTGAACTAAGTCAGGCGATCTGATCCCCTTTTCTTAGGCCACCCTCGACAACCGAGGAGGTTGCTATGTTTGATTCCTACCGGCAGAAGTCGACGGGAACCAGGTACACCACGACAGATTCTCGCGATCCTCGAGGAAAAACGCACTGCCGTAATGAGCAGAGCAGAGGCGGGCTACTTCGTTCACGATTGGCAAGAGATCAGCGATCAGGTGAGACAGATGATATTCCACGATCCCGCTACCAGGCGATCAAGAGCAACAGGGCGGCACGATGACATTGAAGTGTCAATTTAACTTTAGTTGGAGGCTAACCGCATCATGAACATTCGACCCTTATACGACCGCATCGTGGTGAAGCGGATCGAGGAACAAGAATCCACGCGCAACGGCATCATCATTCCCGATTCTGCCAAGGAGAAACCGCAAGAAGGCGAAGTCATGGCCGTCGGTCATGGCAAACGGCTCGAGGATGGCACACTGGTTGACCTCGACGTCAAAGCCGGCGATCGCATCCTTTTTGGAAAGTACTCGGGCAGCGAAACCACCCTCGACGGCACTGATTACATCATCATGCGCGAGGACGACGTTCTCGGTGTTCTCGGGACGGCTGCAAAGCCGCCAGGAAAGCCAGCTAATTCAAATTCAAAATAAGGAAACCATCCATGGCAAAACAGATTATCTATAGTGACCACTCCCGCCAGGCGATACTGCGCGGGGTCAACCAGCTTGCCGACGCGGTGAAGGTGACTCTCGGCCCCAGGGGGCGCAACGTCGTTCTCGAGAAGAAATTCGGCGGGCCGACCATCACCAAAGACGGTGTGACGGTGGCGAAGGAAATCGAGCTGAAGGATCCGCTCGAGAATATGGGCGCCCAGATGGTGCGCGAAGTGGCGTCGAAGACCTCGGACGTTGCCGGTGACGGTACCACCACCGCCACGATTCTGGCTCAGGCCATCTTCCGCGAAGGCGTCAAGGCCGTGACAGCGGGTGCGAATCCGATGGCCATAAAACTCGGCATCGATAAGGCGGTCGAAGTGGCCGTCGAGGAAGTCAAAAAACTCTCCAAGCCTGTGTCGGGCGACATGATCGCACAGGTCGGCGGGATCTCCGCCAATGGCGACTCCACCATCGGCAACATCATCGCCGAGGCGATGAAGAAGGTCGGCAAGGATGGCGTGATCACGGTCGAGGAATCCAAAACCATGACCACCGAGCTTGCGACCGTGGACGGCATGCAATTCGACCGCGGCTATCTCTCCCCCTACTTTGTAACCGACCCTGAGCGCATGGAATGCGTTCTCGAAGATCCGTACATCCTGATCCACGAAAAGAAGATCGGCAGCATGAAGGACGTCCTTCCAATCCTCGAGCAGATCGCTCGCGCGGGTAAGCCCCTATTGCTGATCTCCGAGGAAGTGGAAGGCGAAGCCCTGGCCACGCTCGTAGTCAACAGGCTGCGCGGCACGCTCAATGTTTGCGCGGTGAAGGCTCCCGGTTTCGGCGACCGCCGCAAGGCGCTGCTGGAAGACATCTCGATTCTGACGGGCGGCAAGGCCATCATGGAAGAGACCGGCATTAAGCTGGAAGGCGTCAAGCTGGAGGATCTGGGGCGCGCGAAACGCGTCACCGTGGACAAGGATAACACCACCATCATCGACGGCGCGGGAACGGCAAAGAACATCGAAGGGCGGATCAAGCAACTCCGAGTCCAGGTCGAGGAGACCACCTCGGACTACGATCGCGAGAAACTGCAGGAGCGGCTTGCCAAGCTGGCCGGTGGCGTGGCGATCATCAGAGTAGGCGCCGCAACCGAGACCGAGATGAAGGAAAAGAAAGCCCGCGTCGAGGACGCTCTACACGCCACGCGCGCCGCGGTCGAGGAAGGTATCGTACCGGGCGGCGGCGTTGCGCTGTTGCGGGCCTCGATCGCCCTAGAGAAACTGAAGCTCACGGACGACGAGCAATTCGGCGTCACCATCGTACGCCGCGCTTGCGAGGAGCCAGTCCGCCAGATTGTGCTCAACGGGGGGCTTGAGGGCGCCATCGTCGTGGAGAAGCTTAAGACTCACTCCGACGCAAACTTCGGCTTCAACGCCGAGACCGGTCAGTACCAGGACCTGGTTAAGGCCGGCGTCATCGATCCTACCAAGGTAACTCGCACGGCCCTACAGAATGCCGCTTCGATCGCCTCTCTGATGCTTACGACAGAAGCCATGATTTGCGGCATGGTAGGGGAGTCGGATTAGCCCCGGCATTTTCTGAATCTGGAGACTCTGGATGAAACTCATCACGCTGAAACTCACCGTTAGGGAACTGGAGCTGCTAACCACTCTGGCGGCGGATCAGCTATTCCGTAAGGAGTTCATCGACCCCAGAATGCCCGGGTACAGATCTAACCCGGACGAGATGAACCTCAGCAAGGCGCTGGTTGGACGCCTGCGAAAGATGGTGGACCCGAGCTTTGCGAAGAGAACACCACCTCCCAGGACAGACGGAGCAATTGTTTGAGCAGCCCTTGCACACCCTCCGAACGAAGGATACCGGATGCCATTTGAACAGCCTATTCCGTTGACTTTTGTAGCAAGGGTTATCCAGACTCGCGCACCAGTCGCCTCGGGGGTTTACGGAATCTCGAATGCGCGCGAATGGATCTACATCGGCGAGACCGAGAACATACAAAGCGCGCTGTTTGATCATCTGCAGGATCTCAATGCAGCGCTGATGAAACTGCAGCCGACGGGGTTTGTATTCGAGGTTTGCGATAGAGTCCGCCGGCCCGCCCGGCAGGATCGTCTGGTTCTCGAATACGAGCCCACGCTTAACCGGCAATCGCCGGTGTACTCGTGATTGCCCAGCGGGACTTTGGAAGGAGCTTAAAGATGCAGTTCGTTCTCACCGGATTCACCCACGATACCGGCTTCCGGGTGTTCGCATTTGACCGCATCGGGGAGGACCGGGTACGTACCAAATGTACGGTCAAGGCGGATCTATCCCTGGTACGAAGATATGGCATCCAAATACAGGAGCTGCCGCTCTTGTGTCGGAGACTTCTTGACGGGCGTGAGGAAGGTGGCGAGCTGGCGCCCTTGACCTTCAGCGAAGACGAGATGCGCGTTTGCGCGAACGAGCGCGCGGCAGTTCGCGCCGCGGCGGCCAGCAAAAGAAAGTCGTATCGGCCTTCGGGTGAGAATGCCGGAGCGGCTTCGGGCGGCCAATAGCGACCCGCTGACGTGCTTCTCTGGCCCGCTTCAGCGTGCCGATGACGTAGGGAGATTTGAACTCCCGACCTCTTGCGTTGACAGCAGGTGCGCGCGTAATAACGCGAGGGATAGGGCAGGCTTCGAAAACTCACCTGTTGTCAAAATCGTTGCTTCCGCCACATCGAAGAACCCCGCGGCGCAAACATTAAAGCGCTTGCTAGCAGGGCGACCGGGGAATATCATTAGTCGAGACTGAGCCATCTCGCAAAGGAGACTGTCATGACGCAAACGCAACTTGTGAAACTGCTCGCCACAGCTTGCCAAGTTAGCAACCGTACCACCAAGCAGCTGCTGGATGGACTAGCCAGCACCGCCGTGAAAGAAGTACGTAAGAATGGCGTGTTCGTAGTGCCGGGAATTGGCAAACTGGTTCGCGTTGACCGAAGGGCCCGCATGGGACGGAATCCGGCCACGGGCGAAGCAATTAACATTCCTGCCAAGAAAGTGGTGAAGTTTCGGGTTTCGAAGGCGGTCAAGGATGCCATTGTAGTACCGAAAGTGAAGAAACTAACGGCAGGATAGATCGACAGCACATACTCCCGGCAACAGGTCCGTGAGTGATAGTGTTTCCGGGCGTTGATAAGGTCAACGGGAATTGCCGCGCAGCCTGGCCAGCGAGGCTAGGTGGGTGCAATCCTCAATGTGGACAGACAGGCTTAAGACCGCAGCAAGCAGCTCAACTGCTACTCTCTGAAATTGTGCGGCGTGGACGAGCGTCGCCGAGATGAATATCGGTTAAGGGGGCGCCCCCTCCGCATCAGGACTTTTCGCTCCCTTTGGCACTACGGGCCTCGTTCCCCTCGGCCCACAGACCGGGCAACACTCTTCGCAGTAGCGTGCGCCGCTCGTGCCGGTTGGCTTGTGTAAAATGCTTGGCCTCTTGCCGCACTTATCACAATTTGCATGAACGATACTCGAATAGCGGCAGCTCTTCGCTGGCTCCATGGATTCTACTTTGAAGCCTCGTCGGCCTGTTCAGCCCGTGATCGCACGTCTTGAGTAAACATCATGACCTTCTTGAGGTCCCATGTCACATTGACAAGCTTGTCACCATCGAAAGCGGCGTCATCAACTGTGATGATGGCCCCAGCCGGAACCGTATGAGCGACGTGGCGGCCATCCTGCTGGAATAGGGCAATGGTCGGTTCCTTAATGCGGTAGCGGCCTAGGGGCATCGAACCATCTCTTTCTACACTCGGTCGAAAGAGGAGTCCGAGCCTGTGCGGTGCGACGGCTCTCTCCGGGAATGTGGCTCAAGTATACACCCGGGACTCACCCTACGCCTTCTCGAAAAGGTGCGACAATCTAAGAGTCGCCTGGGCACTTCATTTTTCGGCATTACAGTTTTTGCCGGGTTCACGGCTCATTGAAGATCACGCCTGCGATGGCGGCAGGGATCGCGGGGTGTGGGACTTGTGGGAACCCATCGGAAACTAGACAGGCAATCCGGCTATGAAGAACTACACACCAAGACGCAACAGACGCTCATTGACTTTCTCCATGCTGAACTGAGAATTGGGCCCACCTTTGCACGCTCTGCCTTGATTGCCTGCGATGCTGGTCACATGGATCATTATGCGTGTGCCAAACAGGACGCTATCAAAGCCGCCGAATCAGTCCGCCGCTTCATGAGTCAAGTCACGAACGCCAAGGTCAAGGCCGAAATTGGCAGGCAACTCGCCCAATTGGATCGACTCGTCTCTTCATTATGACCTCCACTACCGGAATTTGACCTAGGTCTCGGGACGGACACAATCAATGTGTCTTTCCAGCACCGGCAATGGCACGGCTCCTATGCCGAGAACCCAATCGTGGAACTGTCGAATGTCGAACTGCGTTCCCAGTGCGCGCCTCGACTTCTCACGCAGCTCCGTGATCTTCCTGGCTCCCATGCGGTAAGCCAACGCCTGACCAGGAAGGTCCACCGAGTAGCGCAGCGTTTCGGTCCCGATCTGGGCCTCTGATTCAAGCAGGTGAGTCCGCATGTACTCTGTCGCTTGCGATCGCGTCCACCCCAGGTAGTTCATGCCAGTGTCGACTACCAGCCGGACCGAATAGAACTGGTTCATCGCCAAGTATCCGTAATAGTCGTAGGGATCGTCATACATCCCCAGCTCATCGGCCAAAGCCGCCGCATAGCAAGCCCACCCCTCGGTGTAAGTCGTATAGGAACCATAGCGGCGAAACTCAGGCAATGTTTCATTCTCCCTTTGCAGATTCATCTGCAAGTGATGCCCCGGAATCAATTCGTGATAAATCAGGATGCCAGCATTCAGGAGCGTCCGGTTCTTCAAGTCGGACCCGTTGAAGTAGTAGATGCCTCTCGGCTCGGTGGCCGTAGGCTGCTGGTGGATGCCGAAAGTCTGAGCCCCTTCGAGCGCCGGAGCCAATCTCTCAATGCCATAGGGCGCTCGAGGAAAGTGAAGGAACATCAGGCCAAGCTTGGGCTGGATGCGGCCGATGAACCCGGCCATCTTGGCGGCCATCTCCTCGGGCCGTTTGGGAAAGAAGCGCGGGTCCGTTTTGACGAATCGGCTAAATTCTTCCTTGCGCCCGCCGAATCCCAGCTTGCGACGCGTCAGTTCCATTCGGTCTTCGGTTTCCTTAACCACTGCGAGACCGATTCGATGCACTTGTTCCGGCGAGATATCCAATGTAGTGTGAAACTTGACCAAGTATTTGTAATACTGCTTGCCATTCGGATACTGTGCGAGCCCGACACCTTTGGGCGCGCGTCGCCAATATTCCGCATCGAGCGTGCTGATCAGGCGCTGAAGCCCGGGATTGATTTGCCTCTCGATCACACCCGAGAGGCGTTGCTGAAACTCTCGAATACGTTCGCTGGAGGCCGCTCCCTTGAGCCGCTCCTGGTTTACATAAAAGATGCTTCGCTCGGGAGCACTGATGTACGACGCCAGAAATTCACGCACCAGCTCGATTTCCGGCTTAGGCAGCAGAATCCCACGGCCGGACTGTGCTTTCAATTGTTCCCGAATGGCATCCAAAAATGCCGGGTACTTTTCGAGAAGCTCCAGGTATGCGGTAAGATCGTCGGGCCCGTTGAAGTGGCAGGACGTGTAGACGCGATGGACCACCGGGATACGGGAAGAGTAGGGTGTCACCGCGAAGCGCAGCCAATAGTAGGGGGCGCTGTCAACAATATTGCGGAGTTCGAACTCGAGAACTCCGAATGTGATCCGATCGTCTTCGCCGAGCGCCGCCGGCTTTATCCGATGGAGACGAATGAGGAGCGAGCCGGCGAGTGCGGCGTCCGCCCGGGCTTTCTCGAACGAAATGTCCGGCAGCTTCTCGATCTTCAATCCCCGTTTCATTCTGAAGTCGAGATTGTCGCGGAGCACCCACTGCCAGTATTCCTGAACGAGACTCGCAAGCAGGCCGGAATTTTGCGAATCCTGCGGCGACTGCGACTGTGAAGGCGCCCAGGCCGATGCCACCAGCAGAGCTGTGGCAAGGTATCTTCTCATGGACGATTGAACCGCGCTAGCAGGAACATCGAATCCGGCGCCCGTTTGCCCAGCACCACGCCTGCCACGCGCTCGCCGAACGCAGGGCCGTGCTTATAGCCGTGTCCGGAGCCGCCGCCCACCAGGACAACATTTTGCAAAGCCGGATGCCGATCGAGAATGAAATGATAATCCAGGCTGTTCTCGTATTGGCAGACGCGCGATTCCAGCAGCGGGGCGCGTTCCATTCCGGGGAATCGCATCGCCATATATTCTCGCGCCTCCTTGACTGCTTCGGGCGTAATCGTCCTCTCGCCGGAAGTGGGATCGAAGGCGGGTCCGCGCGTGTCATCAGCGATCTTGAAGCCGCGCCATTCATTGCCGGGAATGCCGTAAAAGAGCGGAGTCCCGTGATCGATCCAAGCGGGCAGCCGGTCCTCTCCAAAACGCGCATCACCTGGAGGGGCGCCAAAGAAGAACACCTGCTGGCGGGTAGGCGCGATGCGATTGCCGATTACATCCGGAAAAACCTGCCCAAGCCAGGGACCGCAAGCGAACACGAACTGATCGGCGGTTAATTCCGAGCCATCCGAAAGCTTCACGCTTTCGAGCGTCTTTCCACTGGCGCGGCCCGGCTTCGCTTCAAGTTGACGATATACGCCGCCTTCCTGGAGAAAGCCTTCCAGTACCGATGCGCAATTTCTGCGCGCCGTGAGGTATCCGGCGTCTTTCTCGTAGAGCACCCACTTCACGCCGTGAAAATTCATTTGCGGCCAGAGCTTGGCGGCCTCAGCCGGTGAAAGTTCTTCGCAGGAGAGACCAACTTGTCGAAAAAGCGGGACCGATGCTTTCTCGTAAGCGTCATTGGCGCCGGGGAAAAAGATGCAGCCGATCTGGTGATACAGTTTGCGATTCCAGCGGCGTTCGCTATCGCGCCATAACTCGAGAGCGCGGGCAACCATTTCGTAGTAGATTTTGTCGGGACCATACGTTGCGCGGATAATGCGTGTTTCCCCGCCCGAACTGGCGCGCGAATTGCCTGGGCCCCAGGCATCCACGAGCGTGACCTGCGCGCCCTGTCGCACGAGATGCAGAGCGGTCCACCCGCCAAACGCTCCGGCGCCGACCACGACGATCTTGGGACCCTTCGACTGAGCGGCCATTACATTGAAAGCGGGCAAAACTGCCGCAGACTTCACCACAGAACGCCTGGAAGTTTGTTCGTTCATGTCAATTCTCTCGGATTCGGCGCAACCTCTTTAGCAGGTGGCCACGCTTGCATGAAACTATGTGGGGCCGGATGGAATCCGGCGCGGCGGTTGGCAACCGCCGCTTGGACCGATTGAATCGGCCCGCAGGTTGCCTTGCGGCCAACCTGCCCCACAGTCGAGACTTGTGACACTTGTTTTATGACGGCAACCTTAGCGCTTGTCATAAAACAAGTGTGCCAGTTGTGTGCCCGTGGGGCAGGCGATCGCTTTTTGTCGCCTGCCCTCGCACGGTGCGGCAGGCAGGCCACGAAAAACGATGGCCTGCCCCACGACTGCAAGCATTCAATGCACGCAGTTCACACACTTATTTCATGACAAGCCCTTAGCGCCAATTATAGTCTCGCGGGCCGCCGCTCGAAGCATCGGGCAACATTCGTTTGACTCGCCTGTCCCGGAGCGATACAATCACACAAACTCTGAGTCTCGGAGGAAACTATGCTGGTGCGCAGCGCTCTGGTTGTTCTGTTCGCCGTGTCCTCGCTCTCCGCCCAAACGGCTGCCGCGTCGCTTTCCGGATACGTAACTGACCCCAGCGGGGCCGTCGTGACCAACGCGGCCGTGCAGGTGGTCAATGAAGAAACCAACGTCTCCCAAACCACGCGAAGCAACGATTCCGGGTTATATTCTTTCCCGAGTCTTCCGCCCGGCCATTACCGTATGTCGGTCAAGGCTGCGGGCTTCAAGGAATTCGTGAAGACGAGCTTGATCCTGCACGTCGGGGACACCGTTTCGGAGGACTTCAGGATGGAAGTCGGCGCAACCTCAGAGAGTGTCACTGTGTCGGCGGAAGCCTTGGCGGTGAACACCGAGGATGCCACGGTCGCTACGGTGGTGGAGCGGCAGGTCGTCGAGAACATGCCTCTGAACGGGCGCAGTTTCCAGGGTCTGATCACGCTCAGCCCTGGCGTCGCTACGGTGGCCGTGGGCTCGGGGGCCAGTACAGGACAATTCGTGGTTAACGGTCAGCGTACGGATACGAGCTACTTCACGGTCGATGGAGTAAGCGCCAACGCCGGAGCCCCGATTGGTGGTTCGATGAGTTCGAATGGCACCGGCTCCACGCCCACCAATTCGTCCACTGGAGGCTTCAATAGCATGGTATCGGTGGACGCCCTCCAGGAGTTTCGCATCTCGACATCCAACTTTGCGCCTGAATTTGGGCGCTCGCCCGGGGGACAAATCTCCCTGGTTAGCCGCTCGGGCACGAATGCGTTCCACGGCGATGTCTTCGAGTATTTCCGCAACACCGTGTTGGACGCCAACGACTGGTTTCTGGACGCAGCGGCCAAGGCTCGAGGCGTGGTGCAGCAGAACGATTTCGGCGGCGTTGTCGGCGGTCCGGTCATCAAGAACAAATTGTTCTTTTTCGTCTCTTACGAAGGGTTGCGCCTCCAGGCGCCCAGTCCCTCCGTCAAGAAGGTTCCAACTCAGGCCGCGCGCACCCTGGCGGGGGCGGCGAATTCCGGTGGCGTCATCGGCTACATGGCGCAGTTCACGAATGCCTATCCTCTGCCCGATGGAAATCCCAGTACCCTCTGCACTTCTTTCGCTACCTGCGCCCTGAATTACACCGCAAGCTTTCCTGGCAAATCCGTACTCGACTCGACCAGCGCCCGAGTCGACTATAGCCTCGGCAAGAGCATGACCTTGTTTGGCCGCTACGCCCATTCACCATCCAGCCTCGCAGCGGGCAATAGCGCTACCATCAACACTTTTGTGGACGACACCGACGTTTATACCGCAGGCTGGACCTGGGCGATCCGTAGCTCAATGAGCAACGATTTGCGATTCAACTTTACGCATTCAACCCTCGTGACGGCGCAGACCCCCCTCCACTTTGGAGGCAACTTGAGTTCGATTTTCCCTTCAGGTTTTGCCCAGCCCCCGGCGTCTTTTCTTTCCAACCCGGGAAGCATGGCGGTTCAGATACGAGGCCTGCCGACCGATGGCTTGCTTCTTTCTCCCCTGCAAGCCAATAACGGTAACGACCAGCGGAACATCACCGACACATTTGGCTGGGTGAAGGGATCCCACCGGATGAAGTTCGGAGCGGATTACCGGCAACTGGATCCGGCTTACGACCAAGCCAATTTTAACGAGAACAACACCTTTGGCCAGACCACTACGGCGCTGCCCGGCTTTCCATCCGTTGCAAACGTCTGTCCCGCTGCGGTGCTGCCGCCCGGTGCCAGCGCTACCGTACCGGGCTATATCTGCGGCCAGGCCACTATTTCCAATCTGCAACACAACTTCGTTCAACATTTCCGCTACCGGCAGTACTCCTTTTTCGGCCAGGACACCTGGAGGATCACGCCTCGCCTCAACCTGACCTATGGGGTGCGCTGGGAAATTAATCCCGCGTTCGCCTGGACCAGCAACAACCCAGGATTCTCTCTGCAGAAGTCGACCTTCAATCGAAACAACCTGACGGGTGTCATGATCAATCCCTTTGGCACACCTGCCTACGCAACCACTTGGGGAAATTTCGCGCCTCGTGTCGGTATTGCCTATCAGCTTTCAACAAATCCCAAGTGGGGCCGCGTATTGCGTGCGGGCTACGGCGTCTTCTATGACACTGGCGCCCAGGCCGGCAACTCGCTCAGCAATCCTTTCAATGGGAGGTTCAACAACATCGGGGCTGGCGCCAGTGCGCCTTTGGTCCAGTATCCAATCTCCGCGGCCAACGCCCTATTCGTCACGCCGCCGGCTGCCCGGTTGACCCTTCCAATCAGTAACGGTGGCCAGGATATCCTGATCGATCCGAATTTCAAGCTGCCGTATGTTCATGAGACCAACCTGACGTTGGAACAACAACTCGGCGGCAAGCAAAGTTTCGCCGCCAGCTACGTGGGAGCCCTGGGAAGACGCCTGATTGGCCCCTTAATCTATCCAGCAGCCAGCGGGAATCCGGCCGTCTTTGCGCAGATCAATCCGCTTACCGGCGTCGCGACTCCGGACTCAATGGTTGTCCTCGGTAACTACTCAACCTCGGATTACCACTCCCTGCAGACCAAGTTTCAGCGGCAGTTCTCCGGCGGTCTGGCCGCCATTGTTTCGTACACCTGGTCGCATTCCATCGACGACGCATCGGTGAATAGCCAGGTCGCAACGATCACTTTACCTACTCCGGCCACGCTGGCCTCGGGTTTGCCGGTCGCTTTGCTGCGCGGAAATTCCGATTTTGACATCCGTCACAACCTGGCCCTCTCCGTGGTTTACAACGTTCCCAGCCCTTCGAATCCTGTAGCCCGGGCTATCCTGGGACACTGGTCCGTTTTTCCGATCTACCACTACCAGACGGCTGTTCCGATCGATCTACTCACCGGAAGCACCGGCGCAATAGGAGGCACCAGCTACGGGCAGCGCCCGAATCTGATACCCGGAGTTCCCGTCTATGTGTACGGAGCGAACTGTGCCGCGCTGAACGGGGGGCAAGGATGTCCTGGCGGCATGGAGCTGAATAACGCGCCCGTGTCGGCGTCCTCAGCAGCCTCGGCCGGCTGTCTAGCTCCGACTGCCACAAATGCAAAGGGCGCCTTCTGCACGCCGCTGACGGTCGGCGGGCAAGCGGTTTCCGGGAATCTGGGCCGCAACGTCGTTCGCGGCTTTCCCTTGCAGGAGTTTGACCTGTCCATCCATCGCGACTTCCCCATCCATGAGCGCATCCGGCTTCAGTTCCAAGCCGACATGTTCAATGTGTTCAATCACCCCAATTTTGGCTCGGAGACTGGAACCCTGAACGCTCCGGCATTCGGCACTACGACCGCCATGGCAAATAGCAGCCTGGGAGCAAATTCCGGCAACGGCTCTGGCTTCAACCCGATCTTCAACACCGGCGGTCCTCGGAATTTTCAATTCGCGATGAAGGTGTTCTTTTGAATCGAGTCCGACGCCGTCATATCGGACTGCTACGTGCCGCGCCCCTTGCGCTCTGGACCACCAGCCTGCTCGCACAACGCCCGCCCGCGGTGCCCCTGGTAACCAACGATCCGTACTTCAGCATCTGGTCCCTGGCGGATCAGTTGAATGCCGACACCACGCGGCACTGGACCGGTACGCCGCAATCCCTGAGAAGTTTAATTCGCATCGACGGAAAGAGCTACAGACTCATGGGCGCGGAACGAAACGACAACCTGCCCGCGCTGCCGCAACTGAGACTCGATCTCTCTCCTACCCAGACGGTTTACAAATTTGCGGGCGACGGAGTAGAGGTGAGCCTGACGTTCACAACTCCGCTGCTTCCTCACGATCTGGACGTGCTGTCGTGGCCCCTGACCTACCTGACGTGGTCAGCCCGATCGGTGGACGGAAAGAATCATGCCGCCCAAGTTTACTTCGATGCATCGTCTGAACTCGCCGTAAATTCTTCAGATCAGCCGGTGAACTGGTCGCGACTCCAGACCAATGGATTGCGCGTGCTGCGGATGGGCTCGCGCGAACAGCCCATGCTGCAAAAATCGGGCGACAATCTTCGCATTGACTGGGGTTACCTCTATGTTGCGACGCCGCCTTACGACGATGTGCGGCAGGCCGCAAATGACCGCGCGAAGACCCGGGAGGGTTTCGAGAACAGCGGCGCCGTGATCGCGGAAGATGCGTTCGCCGAACACAATCCTAGGGTGAGATACAATCCGGTCCGAAATCCGGTGCTCGCGGTCAGCTTCAATCTTGGAAACGTGGGCGCGCAACCCGTTTCACGCTACGTGATGCTGGCATACGACGACCTTTACTCTCTTGAATATTTCAACCGCCGCGTGCGTCCCTACTGGCGCCGCAATGGACGGGAAGCATCCGACCTGCTCCACGCAGCCGCGATCGGCTACGACCAGGTGATGCAAAAGTGCAAGCAGTTCGACGAAGCCCTGATGGCGGATCTCACACGAACTGGGGGAAAAGAGTACGCACAGTTGTGCGCGCTGGCATACCGGCAATCCATAGCCGCTCACAAGCTCGCCGTCGATGTTGATGGAACACTCCTGTTCTTTCCCAAAGAGAATTTCAGCAATGGGTCCATCGATACGGTCGACGTGTTCTATCCCAGCTCGCCGCTGTTCCTGCTTATGAACGCCAAACTCCTACGCGCTTCGGTGGAACCGATCCTGCAGTACGCATCGATGAGCCGCTGGCCATGGCCCTACGCCCCGCACGATTTGGGCACTTATCCACTGGCGAATGGCCAGACCTACGGCGGCGCCGAGCAGAGCGAGCGAAATCAGATGCCGGTGGAGGAGAGCGGGAACATGCTGCTGCTGGTTGCCGGGATTGCGAAAGCGGATGGCAACGCCGAACTCGCAAACAAATACTGGCCGCTGCTGACCAAGTGGGCCGAATATCTGCGCGACAAGGGACTCGATCCCGAGAACCAGCTCTGTACCGACGATTTCGCCGGCCACCTCGCGCGAAACGCCAATCTATCGCTGAAGGCAATCGAGGGACTCGCGGCCTACGCGATGCTAGCGGAAATGACGGGCCGAAAATCCGAATCGCAGAAGTACCGCGCAACGGCGCTCGACTATGCGCAGAAATGGATGAAACTCGCCGATGACGGCGATCATTACGTGCTCGCGTTCGGCAACCCCGGCACGTGGAGCCAGAAGTACAATCTGGTGTGGGATCGAATCCTCGGCTTGAACGTGTTTCCGCCGGATGTAGCCCGCAAGGAGATTGCCTACTACAAAACGAAGCAGAACGTGTACGGCCTTCCTCTTGACAATCGCGCGCCTTATACGAAGCTCGATTGGCTGGTTTGGACCGCGACGCTCGCCGATAACCCGGCCGATTTTCAGGCGTTGATCGCACCAGCCTACAAGTGGATGAATGAAACGCCCACGCGCGTTCCGCTCACCGATTGGTATATGACGACAGATGGCAAACAGCGCGGATTTCAGGCACGGAGCGTGGTGGGCGGTCTGTTCATCAAGATGCTTGCAGATCCGGCGATGTGGGAGAAGTGGAAACAATAGTAGAGTGGACAGAAATTTTCAATTCGCGATGGAGGTGTTCTTTTGATAGCGCAGCCGTGGACCGCCCGTGCCGTCTTTCTCAAGATCCACCTGTGGCTCGGCCTGGCAGCGGCGATCTTCCTGGTCATACTGGGGCTCACGGGGAGCATCATGGCGTTCGAGGGCGACATCGATCACTGGCTGCATCCCAGCCTCTGGTACGTCGATGTGCATCCCCAGGCGCTCCCGCAGCAGGAATTGATCGATCGAGTTGAGCGGCAGTTCGCGCCGGCGCGAGTGGCCGCAGTCCAAATCTCCCGCCAGAGAAATCTCGTGGAGGTTATGCAGATGACGGACCGCTCCGCGATCCACGTCAATCCGTACGATGGCGCCGTGCTGGGCAGGACAACCGGGCCATCTTCGGTCCAAAGGACTCTCGGCCAAATCCATCAGATCCACCTGCGCCTTACGCCTGACCCGCGCAATTGGCCTTCCCTTTCAAAAGTGGGCAAGCTGATTATCAGCTTTGCCGGCCTCATCCTTTGCCTGCAAGTGCCGATTGGGATCTACCTGTGGTGGCGCACCAAGCGGGCAACCATCCAATGGAAAGCTTCTTGGTTTACCACCTGCTTTGATGCGCATCACGCCCTCGGACTCTATGGCGCTCTGTTTCTGTTCATCGCCGCATTCACGGGCGTGCTGATCGGCTTCGATCTTGGCGAAGAAATTATATATGCGATCACGCACTCTTCGCACCCGGCCTTCCCGCGTCCACCTCAATCCACCGTCGTCGCGGGAGGGACCCGGATTGGTGTGGATCAGGCGCTGGAAATCGCGCGTCAGTCGATCCCGGACACCACGGTAGCGGCCTATCAGGTTCCAGTCAATGCCAAAGGTTCCTTCAGCGTGATGCTGCGTTTTCCGGAGGAAACGTCGGAAGCCGTGCACAGCATGGTCACGATCGATCAGTACAGCGGCAAGGTTCTGCTGCTGGTGAATTACAAAACGGATTCTCCCGGCTACCGCGTGATCCGTTTCAACCGCTCCATCCACACCGGGGACGTGCTTGGCAGTTCGACGCACATCATCGTTTCTCTCTCCAGCCTGCTGCTGGTGGCGATGGTGATCACCGGTGTCGTGATCTGGTGGAAGAAACTGGCAGTATAGAAGCTATGAAAACCCTCATCGGCTTGTGCCTGCTGTTCCCTGCCGGAGTCGCAACGGCGCAGCCCGTTGTGCGCTCGTTCGACGGCGACAATGGTCCGGGCCTGGCGGTGTGCGAGTCGGGCGTCACCCATTGCGATCGCCCGGAAATGAATGTTGGCGTCAACGGAAAGCAGGTCGTGCAGGTGACCTGGCAGAACGTTCGTATCTACGACCACAAAGGCCACCTGCTCGAATCCATCCCAATGTCCACATTCATCCGCAAGGCGGGGCTTGATCCGACTCCGCCCCAACGCCCTGGCGCGGCGAACCCGCCACCGGCCGACACGCGAGGGCCGTATGAACCCAGCGTCGTCTTTGACGAATTCGTCGGCCGCTGGATCATCACCGTCACCGGCCTTAACGACTGCACGCTGGTCAGCGCTTCCTCCGACGCCACTGGTTCATGGGGAGGAGCTTACGTGTCCTGCCAGCAGGGCGGCCCGTGCCTCAACTTCGACCCTGCCCTTCACATTGGCTATGACAAGAACGGCGTGTACCTCTGCGGAGGTCATCTCGGTGACGATAATCCTCATACCATCCCGAAAGTGGCATACGATTGTTTTGGTATACCGCCCACCGAGGTTCGAGCGATCGCCCAAGGGACACCGCCTGCACACGTCAATCGCGCCCACAATATGCCGCTCGATATATTCCCGGCGATTGACCACAATCGATCCAAGCCGGCTGGCGCTCCGTCACTTTTCGCATCCAAAACCTGCGACCGGGCAACGCTAGGCGGATGCCAAAACGCAACGAACTTTCCCTTCCGTTGGGTTGTGGACACCTTTACGTGGAACGGGGCCACGGGAAACTACAACACTGGCGGCGAGCAGGAGATCAAGAACGACGTCGGTTCGACGCAGGACAAATGGTTGTACAGCAAGCCTTGCTGCGGTCAGTTGGGTAACATTCCTCAGGCTGGGAACCAAACCATCGGGCTACGCGTGGCCGAAAGTCACCGCTTCACCAACCTGGTTCAATTCGGCTCTCACCTCCACGGCGTAACCACCTCGGGGCCCTGCACAAAGGATTGCGGATCGCAAGGGACGGACACCACCAATGTGATGTTTTGGGTGGATCTGGATTGTTCGAAGCCGGCCGCCTGCGTGGTCAGCCAGACGGCGAAGATTTCCGGCGCGAGCTTCAACCCGTCTTTCGCCACGGTCGGAGTGGATGCCGCAGGCAACGTTGGCATCGTGGCAGTATCGTCCACCGCCAGCACGGATCTGTCGCTGCTGCTCTGGACGCACCGGACAACGGACCCGCCCAACACGTTCAACGGTCCAACCACAGTCGTCTCCGGCACGCAACCCTTTACGTGCCTGAACACCAGAGACATGGCGACCATAGGGAACGCGGTCGGCGTCCTGACCGCGCTCGATCCGCAGGATGGCACGAAGCTGTGGACCACCCAGCAGTGGTCGAACGACGCTACACGCTGCGTCTGGAACACGCGCATCGTCGAATACCAAATCACCAAGCCGGCAAATCCGAAGCGCGGAAAACAACCGTAGCTCGTCTTGTGGGGCAGGCATTCTTGCCTGCCGCCGGCTTTCAAGCCGGTGTTCCGAGGGTGCCTTCAAGTTCCAAGCTGAAACCGCCCGCCGAGACGCTGCAGCGTGGCGATCACCGACAGCGCCGTCAGATAACTCGACTTCGGATTATAAGGACTAGGTTGATTCACAAGCCGGACCGTCGCTTCCCCGAACCTTCCCCGCAAGAAGACTTCGTGGACATTGTGCACGGAAGCCGGATCGGCGACAATCCGAACAGTTGTTTTGTCCACACCGAGCCCGGCCAGACTGATCGTCACGGCAACATTCAAGTTTTGCGGGAACGATATTGCAGCTTGACGCGCGGTTCCCTCGAAGAGCGCGGTCGGGCGATCGATCTTACTGAGATCGATACCACGCTCGCGAACGTAAGCCACGTCGCCAAAAGCCGCCGGAGGCTTCGTAGTCGTTAACCGGCATTCTTCCAGTCCATCGACGGCAGCGGCTTTGATGATATCGAGGCCGCCAATTGCGCCCGACGGTACGTGCAGTTGTCTCTGCGTTTTCTTTGCCAGGTCGATCAATCTCTCGAGGAACTCCGCGTCCGCCAGCGCGCCAATACTGACAATCATCAAGTCTGAGCCGCTCTCGAAAACCTTGGCCGCGCACGAGCGAACCGCATCGGCCGAGGCAGCTTCCAAGACCAGGTCCGGCTTCAGTTTGAGGAGCGGATCGATGTCCGTCCAGACTGGACATATAACCTTCGCTGCGGCTCTTTTTACACCTCCCATGCCGGTGAGATCCGCGATGCCGATCAGTTCGATCCCCGCCAGATCTCCTCGCTCGATTGCAGCCACCACAGCGCCGCCGATCGAGCCGCAACCGATCAATCCTAATCGCATCGCTTTCCTCCGGTGAATTGAAGTTTAGCAACTGCCACTGCCTGCGATTTGACATACTGAGCAAACATGCGTCTTGTTCAATTCGCGATCGCTTTCGGGACCTGTGCCGTGGCCTGCGCGCAAGATTACGATTTCAGCGCGCTCAAATGGCGGAACATCGGTCCGAACCGGGGCGGACGATCTCAGGCGGCAGCCGGGAGCGTGCGGCGGCCGCTCGAATACTACTTCGGAGCCACCGGTGGCGGACTCTGGAAAACCACCAACGGCGGCATCGCCTGGTTCCCCGTCACCGATGGCCAGATCCACAGCTCGTCCGTCGGCGCGGTAGCCGTCTCCGAGTCGAATCCCGACGTGATCTACATCGGCATGGGCGAGACGGAGCTGCGCGGTAGCATCATGCAAGGCGATGGCGTGTACAAGTCCGCCGACACTGGCAAAACCTGGAAGCACATCGGGCTTGCGGATACCCAGGCCATTTCACGAATCCGTGTCCACCCAACTAATCCAGATCTCGTGTATGCGGCCGCGCTCGGCCATCCCTACGGACCGAACTCCGAACGCGGCGTGTTCCGCTCCACCGACGGCGGCGCGACGTGGAAGCGCATCCTGTTCCGGAACGACCGCTCGGGCGCCGTCGATCTCTCCATGGATCCCAACAATCCGCGTGTCCTCTACGCCACCATCTGGGATGCGTATCGCACGCCCTGGATGCTGTCGAGCGGCGGACCCGCCAGCGGATTCTTCAAGTCCACCGACGGTGGCGATACCTGGACCGAGATCACCAGGAACCCCGGATTGCCGAAAGGCATTCTGGGGAAAATCACCGCCACGGTTTCCCCCGCCGATTCCAGCCGTGTCTACGCGCTCGTGGAAGCCGACGACGGCGGCCTGTTTCAATCGAACGACGCAGGCGCCACATGGACCCTGGTAAATGCCGACCGGAGCATCCGCCAGCGCGCCTTCTACTTCTCGCGAATCACCGCCGATCCGAAGCGCAAGGACACGGTCTACGCGCTCAACGTCGAAATCTACCGCTCCGACGACGGCGGCAAGACGCTGCACCTGATGCACACGCCGCATGCGGATCATCACGATCTGTGGATCGCTTCCGACAATCCGCTGCGAATGATCGCGAGCGACGACGGAGGGAGCTCGGTCTCTACCGATGGCGGCCAGACCTGGTCGCTCGAACGGTATCCGACCGCGCAGTTGTACCACGTGGCGACGACGGCCGATTTTCCGTACCACGTGTGCGGCGCCCAGCAGGACGACGGGACCACGTGCGTACCCAGCGATGCCGCGCGAAATATGCGCGACCCCGCCGCTGCGGTGGGAGATTGGATGTACATCGCCGGCGGCGGCGAGGCCGGCTACGTCGCGCCCGATCCCAAAAACGCCAACATCTTCTATGGCGGCGATCAGGCCGGAATCATCACTCGCTACGATCGCCGCACCGGAGAAAGCCGCGCCATCAACGTGTATCCGCTCTTTTTCTCCGGAATGCCGGCCAGCGCTCTCAAGGAACGTTGGCAATGGACCTTCCCGATCGTCTTTTCTCCGCTCGATCCCGGCATCCTCTTCACGTCCTCGCAGCATCTTTGGAAATCCACATCGCAGGGCCAGCACTGGGACCGCATCAGTCCGGATCTCACGCGCAACGATCCGCGGACGCTGGGCGACTCCGGCGGACCGATCACCAAGGATCAGAACGGCCCGGAGATCTACGGAACCATCTTCACAATCGCTCCCTCGCGGCACGACGTGAATACCATCTGGACAGGTTCCGATGACGGCCTGGTTCAAATAACGCGCGACGGCGGAAAGCACTGGAACAACGTTACTCCGCCCGGGTTGGGCGAGTTCAACCGCATCAGCCTCATCGACGCTTCGCCGCACGACCCGGCGGCGGCTTACGTGGCAGCCAAGCGCTATCAGATGGACGATCGCCGTCCCTACATCTTCAAGACGCACGACTATGGAAAGACCTGGAACAAGATCGTTGGCGGCATTTCCGAAACGGACTTCGCTCAGGCGGTGCGAGAGGATCCCCGCCGCCGCGGTTTGCTCTATGCCGGAACTGAACACGGCATCTATGTCTCATTCGACGATGGCGAGCATTGGCGCTCGCTCTCCCTGAACCTTCCCGACACACAGGTCCCGAATATCGTTGTGGAACAGGATGATCTCGTGATCGCGACCCACGGAAGATCCTTTTACGTGCTCGACGGCATCGGCATGATCCGGCAGATGTCGCCAGAAGTAACGCGGCGCGCGTCGTATCTGTTCGAGCCCCGGCCCGTGATCCGCTCGGTTTATCCGGCGGTAATCGATTACTATCTCGCGCAGGCCGCTGCGAAAGTTCTACTTGAGATTCTGGACGGCAAGGGTCAGGTGATCCGTTCCTTCGACAGCACTGTAAGGTCAGGCTCCAATCGTTTCGTGTGGGATTTGCGATATCCCGGCGCTGTGACGTTACCGGGAATTGTGCTGCGCTATGCAAACCCAGGCGAAGGGCCGGTAGCGCCTCCGGGCGACTACAGCGTCCGGCTTACGGCAAATAGCCAGACCATGACGCAAAGCTTGGTCATCCGCCGCGATCCGCGCTTGACCGAAGTTACCGATGCCGACCTTCAGGAGCAGTTCCGCCTGGCGATACAGATTCGCGATGAGACCGACCGCGCGCACCGAGCCGTCTTGCGAATCCGGTCCATAGAAGATCAACTGAAGCAGCGTGCCGCGGCCGCTCGGGATTCCGGCATCGCGCAGCAGGCCGCGCTGATCACTTCCAAACTCGACGAAGTTCAGCAGGATCTGTATCAAGTGCGCAATCGCAGTCCTCGCGACACGCTGAACTATCCCATCAAGCTCAACAATCAACTTGCTGTCCTGCAGCGCCTCGTGGACATGGGCGACTACCGGCCGACGGATCAGGATTACGAAGTCCTGCGCGAGTTGACAGCGCGCCTGAATGAGATCCTCAACCGCCTGGATCCGGTGCTTTCCACCGATCTCGCGCAATTAAACGAACGCCTGGCAGCGGCAAAGCTGAATCCCGTCAAAGCCCAATAAGAGTGGAGCAGGGCGGAGCAGAGTGGAGCAAGGGTGGAGCAGGGGGTGGGGTAGAGGTGGGGCAGGCCATCGTTCTTCGTGTCCTGCCGCGGCGGAAACTTGCGTTTGCAAATGGCCAGGCAGTAGTATTTAGCGATACGGCGTCAGAATCTGCCGGAGGTCTTCGATGCAACGCGTGTTGTTTCTCGTACTGGTTTGCCTGAGCTATTCGAGCATGTGGGGCCAGACCGATACCGCCACTCTGTCCGGTCGCGTGACGGACCCTTCGGGCGCGGTGATCGTGGGCGCGGATGTCACCGTCACCAACATCGCGACTGGAACGTCGAACCAGATGAAGACGAACGACTCGGGCGTGTACAGCTTCTCCGCGTTGCGCCCCGGATCTTATACACTTGCCGTGCGCGCCATCGGATTTCAGCAGGCCAGGCGCGAGGGCCTGGTCCTGCACGTCCACGATCGGATCAGCCAAGGCGTTACCCTGCCTGTAGGATCGAGCGAACAGACGGTAGTCGTTACGGGAGAGGCTCCGCTGCTCAACGCCGAAAGCGCCGCGGTCGGCACCGTCGTGGGGCGCGACTTTGTCGCGAACATGCCGCTGAACGGCCGCAGCATTCAATCGCTGATCACGTTGACGCCCAGCGTTGTCGTCACCAGCGTGAGCTCCGGAAGCCCGGGCCAGTTCAGCATGAACGGGCAGCGGCCCGACGCCAACTACTTCAGCGTGGATGGCGTCAGTGCGAACATCAGCGTGGGGGGCGGCGGCAGCGTGCTGGCCGGCGCATCCGGTTCGGGCGTGCAACCCAGCGCCAGTGGCGGTTTCGGCAACCTGGCATCCCTCGATGCCATCCAGGAATTCAAGATCCAGACCTCAACCTTTGCGCCGGAGTTCGGCCGCACGCCGGGCGGCCAAGTTTCGATTGTCACGCGCACCGGCACGAACCAGTTCCACGGCGCCGCGTTCGATTATCTGCGCAACAACGTTTTGGACGCGAACGACTGGTTTCTGAATGGCATCCCGCCCAAAACCGGCGTTCCGCAACATCCGCCGGAGCGGCAAAACGATTTCGGTGGAGTGCTGGGCGGGCCGGTGTGGAAGAACAAGATCTTCTTCTTCGGATCCTACGAGGGAGTGCGGCTGATCCAGCCGACGCCGCTGCTCAAGCAGGTGCCGTCGTTGTGCGCTCGCGGAACTGGTCCGTGCCCTGTCGGCGTGACTGCTGCTGTGCCGGCAATCCAGCCTTACCTGAAAGCGTACCCGCTTCCAACGCCAGGCGGCTGCGGCAGTGCAGTGGCTCCTACGCCCGACCCGCTATTGAGCCCGCTTTGCCTGGGCTATCCGGCCACGGTAAAGGGCGACACCTTCAGCGTTCGGGGCGACTACCACATCAACGGCAAAGTGAACGTGTTTGTTCGCTGGGTAACTGCGCCATCCACTTCAAACGCTCGAAGCGCGAACGCGACGTCGCTTTTCACGAACGAGCCGGACTGGAAATCGTGGACGGCCGGCGGCACGTACATTATTTCTCCCACGATCCTCAACGATTTTCGATTCAACTACAGCTTCGCCAAGGGCTACGCCTTCAGCACGCTGGACGCATTCGGCGGCGCAGTGCCGATCTCAACCACCGACCCTGTGGTGTTTCCGCAGATCTCGCTGCCGGGCGGCGGCACCGTGAGCCCGGCCAACACACGTTTCTTCCTGACCTATGTGCCCGCCACTGCGTGGAGAATCGGAGAGGAAACCAAAAATGAAGCTCACCAGTGGAATTACGTCGACAGCGTGAGCATGACGCGTGCAATGCACCAGATGAAGTTCGGCATCGACTTCCGCCGCTTGACTCCCATCCAGGCGCGTCCGCCGTATCAGCAAAGCTACACGTTCAATAACACGGCGGCCATGAATACCGGCGTGGCCAACACGTATCTCACGCTACTCAATCCGCTCACAATTTCGCTGTATCACAATGTGAGTCTGTATGCGCAGGATACCTGGAAAATAACTTCGCGGATGACACTCACGTACGGCCTGCGCTGGGAATACAATCCGGCGCCCGGGACTCTGAACAGTGTTCCGTTCCTGGGCTTCACCCAGGTTGATTACCACAATCTCGGGGCGACGCAAGTTGCGTCCATCGGTTCGCCGATTTACCACACGCCGCTGGATGCGTTCGCCCCTCGCATCGGTATCGCATATCAGCTCTCGACGAGTGCGCAGTGGGGAAAAGTCATCCGCACGGGCTGGGGCGTGTTCTATGACACCACGGGCGACTACTCCAACCTCACCGCTCTGAATGGTCCGAACCTGTCCGCTTCGTCGGTGAAATTTCCCGCCACGCCGGTGCAGCAGGATCCTCGAAATGCGAACCCCAATCCCAACGCGGCGCCGTGGCCGAACATTCTGAGTGCGCTTCCCAACCTGCGTTTGCCAAGGGTATTCGAGATGAACGTAGCCTTCGAGCAGGCGTTGGGAGCGAAACAGAGCCTGACCGTGACCTACGCGGGCGCAATCGGGCGAAAGCTGTTCCTGCTGGAAACCTTTACTCCGCCAAATAAGGACAACCTGCCCCAAGGATTCCAAGCCATCACGAACTCGGGATCTTCCGACTATCATTCGTTGCAGGTTTTATTCCAGCGGCGTCTGTCGAAGGGACTGCAAGCGATGGCTTCGTACGCGTGGGCTCATTCGATCGACACCAACTCGCTCGAGTCGTACACGGTGCCGAACACGACCATCCAACCGATTTCGATCGAGCGCGGCAGCTCGGACTTCGACATCCGGCAGTCGTTCCAGACCGCCGTCAGTTATAACGTCGCTGCGCCGCGTGGCAATCGCCTGGTTCGCGGTTTGCTGGGCGGCTGGGGAAGCGATTTGATTTTCCGTGCGCGCACGGCCCCGCCCATCAACGTCATCGATTCCGCGGTCAACTTTACGCAGTTTCTTCCGAACACCACCATCAACGAGCGTCCCAACATCGTTCCAGGGCAGCCGTATTTTCTGCATGGCGCCGATTGCGCAGCGGCGTACAAGGTGGCCGCATGTCCGGGAGGGCTTGGCCTCAACAAGGCCGCATTTTCGCCTCCTGTTCCTGGCGTGCAGGGAACTCTGCCGCGGAATACGCTGCGGGGCTTCGACTGGAACGAGCTCGATATGACGCTGCGCCGGCAGTTTCCCATCCACGAATCCGTGGCCTTGCAGTTCCGGGCCGATATTTTCAACGTCTTGAACACTCCGAAATTCGCTTTGACGGGAAACGCGCTGAACTACGCCAACGCGGCGTTTGGTATCTCCGCCAGTATGTTGAACAACGGGCTGTTTGCTTCCGGGACGGTGCCCGCGTTCAATCCGCTCTACCAGATTGGCGGACCGCGCTCCATCCAGCTTTCTTTGAAGCTCGTGTTCTAGTTAGCGATGGATGTGGAAACTTCGATACTTCGGATTTAGTATAGCCGCGCCGCGCCGAAACGCCGTGGCCTCGCCGCCCCGCCCGGCTGCTTCGAAAATCGTCGCAGCTTGTGAAAAAAGGTGCGCGTCCTGAACTCCGGACGATAAGGCTCGATCCATCCACCGCGCTGCTTCCTCAAGCTGGCCATCCAGGTACAACGCCCACGCCACGGCCGACTGCGTCGCGAAGTTATCACGCAGCTCGACATCCTTGCGCGCCCACTTCAGCGCTTCGGCACCGTCCTCGCGCACGTCCGCATAGAAGTCCGCGAGATGATGGAAGTAATGAACGTCGCCGCGCGCGACCGATTCGAGATAGGCCGCGAGCGCGCTTTCGAACCACGGCTCCGCATCATCCGGCCTGCCGATGAAAACGTATAATTCACCGAGCGTCTGCTGCAGCTCGGGTTTCCTCGCCCGCTCGATGACGCTTTGGAACAGCTCGATCGCCTCTTCAGAACGTCCTTCCGCGGCCATCAGCTCGGCGAGATGCTCGTCGACGTGCCACCAGCCCGGGTAAGCGGCATTGGCTCGGCGATAGTGCGCGCCCGCGCCGTCATGACGCCCGCGCGCAAGGTGGAGCTCGCCGCGCTGCAGCTCTAACCAGGCAAAAGAGCGCATCTCCTTCGCCGTCAGCTCGTTTTCAGCCTGGATATAGAGCTCGTCCGCGCCGTCACCGTCGCCCATTTTCCTTTTGAAATACGCGAGGCGGGCGAGGTTGTCCCAGGTACAGTTCTCCTGGATTGCTTTTTCGTATCCCTCTCGCGCCCGATCGTATCTGCCGTGCTGGAAATCGAGATCCGCCGCCAAGGACTTCCCCTCGAAGCGGCCCAAGAGCAGCGGCGCCATCTCCAGATCTCGTTTCACCTGCGCCAGCCGATGAAATCGGAAATCGAGATTCGCCTTGAGCAAGCACAGATCCTCTTGCGGACCGAATTCGGCAATGGCGCGATCGATCACGCGCTCGGCGGCGGCAAAGCCGGAATCGACGCCGGCGAGCGAGGCGCGGTGATAAAAACGAAATGCGAGCCTGGTCCGCCTTTCGAGATCGCCCCCGGCGGACGGCTCCAGTGCGGCGATTTCCCGGTTCGTTCCCTCGAGCTCGATTTCGTATGCGTCCGCGGCGATTACCACGGCGCCGCCAGATAGGGAAAGTGGTCGAGAAAGTCCGTGTCGTTCTTGAGTGGATTCGGCGGCGTCTTTGGGACGATCGGCGCGGCGTCCCAGAGCGATTGATCGTTGAGCAGCTCGAGGTGGTACCTCTTGCCCTTCCACTCCGCCTCCATATCGAGGAATAGCGAGAGAAATCGCGTGGCCACCTGATCTTCCAGCCGCCGCCCGAAGGGCCACGTGCCGGTGGTGTCCACGTCGATGGCGCAGACGTTGGGAACGAAGATCTCAAATGCGCGCCGCAAGGGAATATTCAAGCCTTTGGGGTTCCACGAATCATCCGGCAATCGCAAGGGTTGGAACAGAGTCTTGGCGACACGCGGAAACGCCTCCACGGCGGTCGCGTACGTCCTGTGAACGGAAACCGGCGAATTGTCGTGGTTGAACGAAGTCTGCAAACCGAGGGCGCTGATGGATGGCCCGAATCCCCATCCCAAATGCGCCAGCCGCTTGATGAAATGCGGCCCGAGGAAGAAATTGTTCGCACCGAGCTGGCGATCGTTTTCGCGCTCACTCAACGCGGCGTCGGCGAATGGCTGGCCATCGGTATCGACAAGCTTGTATTTCTTCAGTTCGTCGTCGAGCTTGCTCGGATGGAACAGCGACTCGGCGCGCTCCAGCCAGGATGGATTGTCCGGTATCGATTCGATCTTGTGAGCGGCCTTCAAGACCCAGCTTTCTCCCCAGGTATTCACGATCCGGTTGTCTTTGGGATTCGCGGTGATAAATGCCAGCGGGATCTCCAAAACAATCGCGTTTATGTTCTTGCCGGCCTGCGCGTCTTTACCGCTGTATACGAACCGATAGTTCCCGTTCGCGTCCTTCTTGAACTTGTTTCCTTTCCAGGTCCACGGTCCAGGCGGGAGATCTTTTTTTACACCGCTGCCGAGGTTCGGGTTGGCCGGATCATAATTGAACAGATCGTTGCCGTCCAGCTCGAGCAACGTTTTGGGAATCGGCAGCTCGCGAGCCTCGGTCATGGTGTGGGGCACGTGATAGAACTGCGGCGCATAGTTGATGGACCGGAAGAATCCCGGCAGATCGTTAAAGAAAGCGTCGTCGCGCCCGCCGATGAAGGCCTGGATCTCGTGACCGTCCGGAGTCCGGATCGGAACGACCTTGTTTAAGTCCAGCTTGACGGAAAAAGAGCCGCCGGGAAAGTTGATGAATCTCACTGTGGCCTGCTGCGCCGCATCGATGGTCACGCGAATCTCGGACGCACGAAACCCCACCAGATATTTGTCCTTGACTGCATCGAAGTACTTCAGTACGCTTTCGAGGCTATGGTCGGCGGGCCACGCGACGCGGGGGTCCGCACTAAGCAGGACCCGGTATAGCATGTCGCTATCCAGTACGCCGGCCTCGGGCACGGACGCGAATGTCAGGGCAATGACAACCTTCTCCGCACCCTTCGCGTCGGTGAGCGGAAATCCAAACAGGTCGTACAGATCGGCCGGGCTGTGATCGATGTCCGAAAAGATCGAATTCACTGCGTTGGGATCGTTGTGGTCAGCCATTCAGGGCCTCCTTTTCCTGCAAGCTCACTGGAAACGTATAGCACATCCGCCGGGCTCGTAGTTCACCGCGGCTGCCGGCGGGGCGGTTGCCATGGCCTGGCATGTAACCGATCCTGTAACGGCGCTTTGAGCCGGTCCATCTTGAGATAACGCGCGTCTGAAACCGATGTCTCCTGGAACGGCCAAGACAAACCCCACGTTCCGCTGTTACATCAGATCAGCTTATGCCGCCGGCTTCGAAAAAGCAAGGCTTTTATTGTAACAAACGGATTCAAAACTTCTATTCTGTGATATACTGTCCAAACCATTGTAGATCCGCAGCGTAGGGAGGGTTCGCAGTGTCTTCTTTTGGGCTGCGTTTGGCGACAAGGGTTGTGGCGGTCCTCATTGGCGAGACCGCTGCAGTTTCCCTGCGCCGTTCGCCGCCGGACCTACCGAAATGCGGCCAGCCCGACTGCTCTTGAAACCGCACGCGAAAGCAATATGGGGTTTGCAAACATTTCCAACATGCCCAACGAAGTGGCGGAAGAGGGACCATAACTTTATGACTCGATATCTTTCATTCCGGACCGTGCCGGCGGTGCTGTTCTGTGCGATCCTCCTCGGAGGCTGCCGAAGCGCAAACCAACCGCAGCCGGGACACGTATTGGATGAGGCCATGCGAGCCGGACGGCAACCGGACTCGTTTCCGGCGGCAGGCGACGACTATCTGCGCGATATGGATCAGACCGCAAGCGGTCCTGTTGTGCTAAAGCCGGAAGAGAGAGACGCCTTCTTCAAGGGCCGCAACACCTGGGTCGTCTGGACCGGGGGAAACGACCGCTTCTGGGACACGATCTCTGTGAAGAGCGCGGGCGCCCTTGATTTTCTGAAGACACTATCATCCAACGTCACTTCGAATCCGCCGCTCAAGTTCGGGCGCAAGAACCGCTGGAGCTATCTCGGCCTGGTGAACGAACCGTGTTTCGAAGAGGCGAAAGAGGGCGACCCGCAGCGCTTCGGCCTGTGGCTCGACAAACGCATCACCGGACCGGGCTGCCCGCCGGATCCATTCGAGAACGAGACGAACTATCCGGGAGTTAAGATCGGAGCCCGCGGTAAAAACCTTCCTGTCGGCTCCTTCTACGGGTGGGGCACGGGTATCGTTGGGTTACGCCTGTTTCCGAACCCGGAATTCGACGAGACTGCGGCCAAGAAATGGGACGCCAAGAAGTACTACGAGGATCCGGGTTATTACAAGCGGAAAGACCTGATCAAGCCTTATCGAGTCGGCATGTCGTGCGGGTTTTGTCACATCGGACCGAATCCGCTCAAGCCTCCGGAAGATCCCGAGAATCCCAAGTGGGAGAACCTGAGCTCGAACGTGGGAGCGCAGTACTTTTGGATTGACCGCATTTTCGATTGGGACGCGGACGATACCAGCTTCGTTTTTCAGTTGTTCCATACTTCCCGGCCCGGCACGCTCGACACCTCGCTGGTTTCCACCGACAACATCAATAATCCCCGAACCATGAACGCCGTTTACAGTCTCGGCCCGCGGCTGGAGCATGCGCTGCGTTGGGGCAAAGAAACGCTGTCGGGCGGCGGTAAGAACAACAAGCAGTTCAACGATTTCGTCAGCTCCGGACCGCTCACACGATTCTTCCAAGCGCCGGACACGGTTTGGACCCCGCGCGTTCTCAAGGACGGATCCGATTCAGTGGGCGCGTTGGGCGCTCTCAATCGCGTGTACCTGAACATTGGATTATTCAGCGAAGAGTGGCTGTTGCACTTCAATGCGCTCGTCGGCGGAAAACCGACCTCAGCCATAGAGATTGCGGTGGCGCGGAAAAACTCCAGTTATTGGCTGGCCACTGAGCAACAGACCGTCAACATGGCTCTTTTCTTTCTGAAGAGCACCGATCCGCACAAGCTCAAGGACGCTCCCGGAGCGCCGGCGCCCGACAAGGGCAAGCTGCAGCGCGGCAAGGAGGTTTTCGCCGAGCGCTGTGCGCGCTGCCACTCGAGTAAGGCTCCCACGCCGGCCGAAGGCGTCGATCCCAACGGCTGCTCTGGTCCGGATTACATGAACTGCTGGAATAAATACTGGGCTTGGACGAAGACCGACGGCTATAAGAAGAAGATGCGCGAAATCGTGCTGGCCAACGATTTCATGGACGGCAATTTCCTATCCAGCGAACTGCGCGTCCCGGTGACGTTGCTGCAGACCAATGCGTGCAGTCCTTTAGCTACGAATGCGATTCGCGATAACATCTGGGACAATTTTTCGTCCGAGACTTATAAGCAACTCCCATCCGTCGGAACCATCAAGGTTTATCAGCCCTACACGGGCGAGCCGCAGGATTATGCGATGCCTGGCGGCGGGCGGGGCTTCACCCGGCCCGCGTCTTTGATCAGCTTATGGTCGACCGCGCCATTCCTGTTAAACAACTCAGTCGGCCGATTGGATCCCGATGCCTACAACGATGAATACAACCCTTCGCCGACGGTAGCGAAACGCCTGGCTGTGTTCAACGACGCCATCCAAAAGATGCTGTGGCCGGAAAAGCGCGAGAAGGATGATTTGCTCGGCGGCAGAGTGCCCGGTGTTATCGATCGGACGACGAAGACCACCTACCTCCGGGTTGCAGTCGGCTATCTTCCCGATTCACTGCAGCATTTGCAGGGGCCGCTGGAGCGCTGGTTTCCGAAGTTTTTCGGCAACGGCTATCTGGAGATCGGACCGATTCCGAAGGGGACACCCGTCGGTCTTCTGTCAAATCTGAACTTGCTGCCAGAGAGCTCCGATCCAGCCGAGCGGCTGGCCCATGACGCCAAAGTTCTCGATTTGCTGATCCGGATCAAACACGATTTACACGCAATTCCAAAGGGAGCGAGCGACGAGGAGGCAAGGAAGGTGTTTGCGAACCTGGTGCAACCGCTGATGGCTCTCAGCAAATGCCCCGATTATGTTGCGAATCGTGGCCATTATATCGGCACCGGCTTCACCCCACGGCCAGGGCTGGAAGATGAACCCGAGCTGAGCAATGACGATAAGTGGGCGCTGATCGAGTTCCTGAAGACCTTCTAAATCCTGCAAGGGAGAATACTCATGAGTACGCAATTCGATTGCGAATACGTCGTAGTCGGCTCCGGCGCCGGTGGCGGCACGGTCGCGGCGCGACTGGCCGAAGCTGGGCGCAAGGTAGTTGTGCTCGAAGCGGGAGGCGACCCATGGGAACTCGGCGGCGCTGATCCGAATAGCGAGGGCGCCAACGCCCTTCCGGAAGACTACAACGTGCCTTGTTTCCACGGCCTGTCCACCGAGAACGACGCCATGAAATGGGATTTCTTCGTCCGCCATTTTGCGGACACGGCTAAACAGAAGGAGGATGACAAATATCGCGAGACATGGGACGGCAAGCGTGTCGACGGGGTGCTGTATCCGCGCGCCGGAACATTGGGGGGCTGTACGTCCCACAACGCCATGATCATGGTTTACCCGCACAATGCGGACTGGGATGGAATCGAGAACCTGACGGGCGACCACTCCTGGAACTCGGCGAATATGCGCAGATACTTCGAGCGATTGGAGAACTGCCATCACCGTCCGTTGGAGCGTTGGCTGGCTAAGATCGGTATCAATCCGTCGCGGCATGGCTGGAAGGGGTGGCTGCAAATCGAGAAAGCGATTCCAGCGGCTGCATTCTCGGATCACGAACTGGTAAGGACACTGCTCGATTCGATACCCAAGGCCTTCAGTGCAATTGGCCAGCCCATCAAGCAGGCGCGAGATCTGCTCGCAAGCCATCTCGATCCCAACGACTGGCGGCTGGTAATTGAAAACGCAGTGGGGCTCCGTTATCCGCCGCTGCAGACGCGCGATCACCAACGCGCCGGCACCCGCGAGCGCTTGCTGGAAGTGGCGCGGAAATACCCCGACCGCTTGAAGATCGAAGTCAACGCCCTGGCGACGAAAGTGCTCTTCGCCGCGAACAGCAATCGCGCCGTGGGCATTGAGTACCTGAAGGGAGCAAAACTCTACCGCGCACACCCATGCCCCAGCTCTGAGCCGGGTCAGCGGCTCGAAATCCGCCCAACTCGCGAAGTGATCCTGGCCGGCGGCGCATTCAACACGCCGCAGCTTCTGATGCTCTCCGGAATTGGGCCAGCGGATGTGCTGCGGGAACACAAGATTGGTCTGCGCCTCGACCTGCCGGTGGGCAAGAACCTGCAGGACCGCTATGAGGTCGGAATTGTGAATCGCATGAAAACCCCGTGGGAAGTGCTGAAGGGCGCCAAGTTCCGTAAGGGCGACCCGCAATACCAGCAGTGGGCCAACGGCCGCCAGGGCGTGTACACCACGAACGGAGCAGTACTGGCCGTGATCAAGCGCTCCAGCGCAATGCAGCCCCTGCCGGATCTGTTCTGTTTCGCGCTGCTGGGGTATTTCAAGGGTTATTATCCGACCTATTCAAAGAAGTTTGCGGAGCGCCTCGACTGCCTGACGTGGGCCGTGCTCAAGGGTCATACCGTCAATCAGGGCGGCGAAGTGACGCTTCGCTCCGCAGATCCGCTGGACACTCCGATGATCGATTTCCACTACTTCGACGAGGGCACAGATAAAAACGGCGAGGATCTGGATGCCGTCGTCGATGGCGTCAAATTCGTGCGCACGCTGACGAAGGAACTCAAGGACAAGGGATTGATTGAGCAGGAGGAGATCCCCGGAGAGCACGTGCAGTCGGACCAAGACCTGCGGGATTTCGTGCGATACAACGCATGGGGCCACCACGCTTCCTGCACGTGTCCGATCGGACCTCCGGGGAAAGGCGTACTGACCAGCGATTTCAAGGTGCAGGGTACGGAGAACTTGCGCGTGGTGGACGCCTCGGTGTTTCCTCGAATCCCCGGGCTATTCGTCCTGAGCTCCGTCTATATGATCGGGGAGAAGGCCGCCGATGTAATTCTAGGCCGCTGATCCCCCATGTGGGGCAGGATGCCATCCTGCGGCCGATTGGCAATCGGCCCTGTTCGTAGCTGTTCACGAATTGTGCTGCGAGGCCGAGTCCCGGTGAATCACGTCAGCCGCCTTTTCCGCTGCGATGTAAATGGAACTGACGATGAAAAATCCCGGAATCTTGGGAAAGATCGAAGCGTCCACCACGCGCAGGCCGGTGACGCCGTGCACTTTGAAATTGGAGTCCAGGACCCCATCTTCGCTTTCCTTGCCAATCTTGCAGGAACAAGAAGCGTGGTGTCCCCAAGCGTTATTGCGCACGAATTCCTTCAGTTGATCTTCGTCGTGCACGCCTGGGCCAGGAATCTCCTCTTCCTTTATGAGTCCCTTCGTTATGAGCCCCGACGTAAGACTGCGAACGAACTCGATGCCTTTCACGACTGAATCCAAGTCCTGGCCGGCCTTATCGGTGCCCTCCTCAAAGTAGTGGAAATTTATATCGGGCGCTTCCAAAGGATCGGCCGACCGTAGCGTTACCGTTCCACCGTGATTCAACGTGTGGGCCTTCAGGATGGCCCACGTGAGGCGATCATGCTGCTCCGCAAAGAGCTTGGAATAGCCCGGATAGTATCCGTGAAAGTTGCCGACCAGGCCAAAGCAGAAAAGATCCGGCAGCGGGCGTGCAGGAACCGAGCGCAGGATAGCGGCCAGAACAGCGCCGTTGGTGGTGTAGATGCCACCGCCCTTCGCCCAATCGCGATACGGGCCGTCATCCTTTCGAAACTCGGCGCCACGCAAGGAACTCAAGTCATTCTTTAACCGATTCACGACTCCCACTTCGTAGCGGTCTTGCAAGTTAATCCCGACGCCCTTCAGAGTCTTCACAGGCTTGATTCGCCAATCAGCCAGTTGCTTCTCCGGGCCGATCCCGGACAGCATCAGCAATTGCGGCGTGTTGAACGCGCCGCCGCATAAGATGACCTCGCGCGACGCGCGCACAACTTTGGTTTCGCCTTGCGCCGAGGGCTTCCCGTGAGTGCGGTAGAGTTTGGCGCCCTTGCGATACTCCACGCCGATGGCGCGCATTTGATCGTTGAACAGAACCTTGGCCGCCAGCGCGTCGGTTTCGATGTGCAGCCGGTCTCCAAAGCGCTTCTGAACGTCCAACAGCCGTTCCCGAGCGCCCATTCGCGCGTGGCCGTTGGTGGTGAGCGGCGTGTAGTGAAGGCCCTGCGCCTTCGCTTCCACCAACCGCCAATCGTTGGGATCCCCCAGGCTTTCCAAACCCTGGATGATCTGCGTGCCTTCATTCCCTAATTCCTTGAAGGCTTTCTTGGCGGCGTACTTTATGGCTTCGGACAGCTCTTTATCGCGGAGAGCGGCGCGTATCGGCAGGGCCTTCTCGGTGTGCAGCCATCCGCCAAAACCGTGCTTGGTGGGATTCAGACGAGTTAACGCGTGGAGGAAGCGGTCGATCGGACGATGATGGCAGTTTTCCATCTTTTCGAAATACTGGCGCATGTTCTCCGGCGCCCAGGAATTGTCGCCGGTCACGTCCGCTATATCCTGCCAGTCCTGATTGTGCGGGTAGACCAGGATCATTGCGTAGTGCGCCGTACACCCGCCCAGCGTGCCCGCCCGCGGATAGAGTACGCCGTCCACGCGATCGTGTTCGTAGGTCTCGCGATATTTCTGGTCGCGCTTCTGCTGCTCTGTGTCGGAATAGTGACGCACGAAGAAGTCCCACTTCAGCGCGGCGTTCTCGGATGCGTTCGGATGGAACGCCGGAACCTCGTAATCTTCCGGAAGGGTGTTCCGGTCGGGATAAAGCGCGTTGCCGCCGGAAAGCGACTTAGGATCGCCGCCCGCCTCGAGCACTAGGACTCTGTGGCCAAGTTCGGCCAGCCGCGCTGCCACTGTGCCCCCGCCCGCGCCCGATCCAACGACGATATATTCCCAATCGGACTCCGCGGCGCTGCCGGAGGTAACGGGCGCGCGCGCTCGAGTCTGAAGCGCCGGCCAGCGCAGACCTTCGGCATCCTTGGGCACCGGCGCGCGGGCGTTGAGCCGGGACCACAACACCGTCGTTGCAGTAGCCACTCGGCTCAAGAATGTGCGTCGATTGGGCATAAACGATTAGTCTTACGCGCTCCGCCTTTCTACCGCGCCTTCACTCGGATGGCGCTCTTCATCTGCTCCATGTGCGGCGTTTGCGTTGGTGGAAGCAACTCTAGTTGACGGTAGCAAGTTTTGTAATCGGGCTTTTCATCTGCAGCCTGGCGAAGCACGAAAGCCTGAAGCAGAGTGGCAAATTCGATACGAAACACGTTGCTGTGATCCGCGACGATCTCCGTCGGCATTTGCATGATCCAGTAGGGCGTGTTATTGGGAGCAGCGCGTCTGCGCACGACGTAATAGTTCTTGAATTTTGTGGCGTTGCCGTCAACGAACGGAATGCTCGCACAGGTGTAACCCTGGTCGGTGTCCTTGTAAGCGTTGAGGATATCTTTGTTGTCCTCACTACCGATGACGTGACTCTGCAACTGCTGGATGTGGGTTGCACTGCGGAGGTAGTAAGAACGCTGCTTGGCAATCCCAAACGGGTCCGCATCATATTCCTTTGCTGGCCCGGATGGCGGACCATAGTCGCGAAGACCCTTCTTGGACGGCTTGAGCAGCGACGCTCCTTGTCCCACTGGGAGAATGAACCTGGTGGCCATGTCTCCCTCCGATGTAATCGAAACGATGGTAGGATACGTCTGCAGTTCAACGCTGTCCTTCAACATGGTGAGTAACTGAATAGCCTCGGTTGCGGCAGCGGCCTCGTTCACAAACACCAGCAGGTCGGCGAATGGGCGAAAATCCCCGGAATGCTCTTTGTCGGTTGGCTCGTGTTCGACTACACGCCGGGTAAGGTATTGGGTGACCGTACGTTCCAGGACCAAGCCGCCAAACGAATGACCTACTACAACGAAGTTGGATTGTGGGTCGTTGTACTCGGGACCCTTGGCGGCCCGCGCAACGCGCAGAAGTGCTTCCGAAAGATTGGAACCGGGAATGTACGTTGCGTCATCGCGGCGATTCCAGTACGTGAGCTCTTTTACCACAGCCAGATTCGTGGTTCCGCCGCGCCAGCCGAAATAGACGCCTACCAGCCGGACGTGGGGAGGAAGTTTTGGCTCGAACTCCTGAAGGAAGCGGCGGAAGCCAGGCACATTGGCCGTATTGTCCGACGCGTTGTTCTTCCAGCCGTGAATGAACAAAACGGTTACAACAGTGTCGTCTTTGTGCTGCTGCCTTTCCGCCCGGATGACATCCTCCGCCGCCTTGATCTGGCCCCGCTTGAAGGCTTGGCCCACGTCGTCGAATTCCACGAACGCTACCGGAATGTCCACTGGCTTATTGTCGAATACGGATTTCACAACCTGTACCGAGCAAGTTGGCAGCAGCGCACCGTCGGAGCCGGGTTTGCATGGCGGCAGTTGAGTTCTGTATCCTCTGTTGGGAATGCAGCCTGCCAAGGACAAGAGGACCCCCAGCAGCAGTGGCGTCACGGCTCGTTTGGCCGCTTGAAAAAACTGATTCTCGGGATTCATGGGTTGGTTCCTTGTTTGGTGGTGCCGGTAACGCCAGGTGTCTTGCTCTGGCCGGTGAACTTGCTCAACAGCCTGGTAACTTCAGGTTGAAATTCATGGAAGACGGCGTGAGCCGCGTATCCTCCGAAAGCCGTTGCGGTGCGCACGCCTACCTGCCCCCAGGTATTGCGGGGATCGGGTGTCCAGGCGAGGCCCACAAGACCGCTCGAGAAACCGCCCACTACGCGGGAAAAAGCGATGTTGTCCTTGCCAGAGTCGTAGTGTGTCCAGACAACGCTCAGCAAAGCTTTGCCCAGGCGCTTGCCAACGGAGGCATTGCCCAGGCGGTGAGTATTATGCATGGATGGATTCGGCACCCACACGCCGTGATCCAGTTTCATCAGTTGAGGCGGCGGATTTGGCCGCGGGTCTTCCATGAAACCAAAAAGAAATTCGGCGGTGCTCTTCGAGAGAGTCTGCGCGTAACGCGTCCCGAAACGCCTCCCAAAACCATCGGCGCCTTGAGGCCATTCCGGCGGATTCTTTCGCAACTGCGCCATCTCGGCCGAGAACGCCGCACCGAAGATAGCAGTAGGGGTAAATGCTTTCTCCTGCACGAAGTAGGCCGTCTTTTGCCGGAAACTTAGCGGCGCGGCCTGCTCCTTCAATCTGTAGGAATTCGTGGGAGGCGCATTGCACAAGTCGTCCAGAACTACAATGGGCGGATTCACCTTGGCTCCGGCGGGAGGACAAAAGGCCGGATACGTCGGTATCCGTACTTGAGCCAACGCAAGCGATCCCGGAATGGTTAAAAGCGTGGCCAACTTTCGAAGATTCATGACTTGATTCTCCCTCGCTGCGTGCCGCCCTAGAACGTCTTCAGAAACGCGATCAGCGCTTCCTTCTCCTTCTCGTTCAGCCCAGGCTCGCCTTCCTTCTTGTCCAGCATGTCTGTGCCGAAATAATGCCCTCGATTGACTATGAAATCCGGACACTTGCTCAACCCTAGTAGCAAGTCAGTCAAGTTCTCAAAGTTCTTTTGCAATTGGTCATCCGGGAGATTCTGCGCGTTCTTCAGGTCGGACTTGGCGCGATGCACCAGTTTCAAAATAGTCTCGTCGCGTTTCAGGCGCTGCCGCAGACTCAAGTGCTCTCCTGGATCGAAGTCCAGGTTGGCGAGCAACCCAACCGGCGTGCCCTTCGGAATCGGTCCGATCCTGAGGCCTTCGTTGTCTTTGGCCCATGGCAGAAATAGCATGTCAAACTTCAGGAAGTCGGCCAAAGCACCCGGAAGGAACCCGAAGGGGATCTTGACATAGCTCTTTGCTGTGGTGCGATCGATGAGGCTCGGCCCCGGAATCTTAGCACCGAGGACGGAATCCTTAGCGCGCTTTTCCGGCGACAGCATTTGCCGAATAGCGACATCGAACTCCTTCATGCGAGCTTCAACGGAAGGGTTCGAAGCGAAGTAGTCCTTCGTTGTGCCCACCGTATTGTTGAGTAGGAACGGCGCCGTGGACCACAAACTCACCAACGATGCCGGCCGCGTATAGCCACGCCCGCCGGCGGGCATCTTGAACTTCTTGGGGTCGCCGGTAACGGGATGATAGTAGGTGATCTCGCCCACAGAAGGCAGATCCTTGTAGGTTTGCGACGAGAAGTTGTCCCAAATGCTGCCGCCGATGGCGTTGCTGGCCAGCGGACTGCACGCATTGGTCTGCAACAGCGTTACAGGAACCCGCAACTCCGTGGACAGGTAGTTACCGTCCAAGAAGCCGGGATTCTTTACGATCTCGCGCATCTGTTTCTTGTATTCGTCCGTCTTGGTCCAGGCCCAGTACCTGTTCCAGCATCCCGGCGGGCGAGGGTCTCCGTCGGGCGTATAGTAATCCGGCCCCGAGCAACCTCCCGGGTCTACTCCTGAAGCCGGTGCAGGCGCTTTGCTGGAGTGGCAGCGCGCACAGCGGTCGGCGAACACTTCCTTGCCGAGCGTAAGTTGCTCCTGATCGGTAGATAAGTAGTCCTTGCCCCCGGGAGCGTCCGCCAGGTGATGCGGTTCCGTGCTGTGCAGGAAAAAATCGGCCATGGCCGGAGTCCAGGCCTCCGTTACGTTCCAGTACGTGGAGTTTTGGCGCGCCACCGAGATTTCGATCGGCGTGGTCTTCTGTCCGCCAAACAACGCGTTAAAGTGCCGCAGCCACTCCTCGCTGTACAGTCCGATATTCAAATAGACCCGATTCAACGCGCCCAGGACGCCGACGGAATCCGACCCATCCTTCAGAACGCGAGGGTTCCAAACGTTCGCCGGCGGTTCAAAGAAGAGCGTGAGTGGGCCGCTGGGAAAGAAGTCATTAAATTGCTTGTTGTTCAGGCCGCCGCCCGCCAAAGTCTCGTGTCCCCAGCGTTTGCCTAACTCGACGCGCGGGGCCAGGTAGTAGACTGCGTTCATGGTGCGGGGATTGCCGATGTAGTCCGTGGATACCAGCGACGTGTCCAGGGCGCCAGGCCGGTATGTGCTCAGCACCTGGAACATCAGACTGGCTTTGTCGGCCTGCCATGCAAGAATCCGGTCGAACCAAAAATACTGAGCGCCGACGTTTGAACTGAGGTTCTCCCACTTGGGGCTGTTGGGATCGACGGGCGGCTTCAGAGGATTCGGGCCCACGTGGCAGAATGCACATGCCATGCCAACGCGGTACGGACGCACCAGGTCTTTGGTCACGTAGGACGGGTCATTCGCGTAATACTTCTCCGCATTCCAGTTGGCCTTGGCCTTGGCGTCGAAATAGGGATTGGGAAACAGCCGCAATCCGACGACGCCGGTTGGATAACCGTAAAACGATCCCAGGGGCATCTCCTCGCCTCGATGGAGATATTTCACGCCTGGATACTTGCTTTCGTCCGCAAACGGATCCGGCGGGCAGCCCGGCCCGGTTGTGCGCTTATCCAGCCAAAGTCCGAAGCGCTCGGGATCGCCTTGTGTAGCTTCCTCGAAGCAAGGTTCATTGACAACCCCCAAGTATTTCCACCGGTTGTGACGGCCGAATTTTAGATTCTTGTGCGACGAGATCGTCTTGAGCAGATCGAAGGTGCCGAAGCTCTTCCAGTTCAGCACATCCCACAGCCGATCGTCGCCGCCGGTCCAAACCATCCACATGTTGCGGCCTCGGATTTGATTCCTGGTCAGTTGAAGCGGACCGTCCTTGGTCTGGTCCATATCGTGGAAGAAATCTTCTGCGGCGAACCCGAACGAGCCCGCCATGCGGGGCGGCGTCGCGCTCAGGGCTTCGTCCTTTACTCTTCCCCCCTGCACCGGCCCGCCTCCGGTTGCGCATCCGCAATGCACGCCGATGAACAACGCAAGGACGAGAACGGTCAAACCCTTTGAAATGGAGTGAGCCATCAGCAAGTGTTCCCCGGCCAACGTTCTGCTGCTCATGCTTCGGTCCTCCACGGCCTAAAAGGTGCGACACAACCACGGTCACTGAGGAGACCATGCAAGTATGGATGCGCCTCCTCGTTCGAGATAAGTGCGTTTTTGGAAGACTATCACAATACGGGGTCATCCGCAAGGGGAAAAAGGCAGGTCCCATTGCTAAAAGGCGTATGGATCGTGGGAAATCGGCTTGTGGTCTCGCTTAAGGACCTTGCATAGACACAATAAATGGAGTCTCCTCGTTTTTGGTGGGACGAGAATTGCGAGCACAATGCGGTCGCTTGAAATCCAGCGGTCATCTCGGCACTGCTTAACCAGCCCGCCGGCCGGTCCGGACGCGATAACTGCGCGAACGCTTTTGGCATGCACTTAATAATGATGAAGACGTTCTTGCAATAAACTCTGCTTGTCGGTGTTGTCGCGGGAACCACTGGGCGCATCGGAGACTCGGAAAACGCCCGGCGCGCCCGGCGAGCAAGTAACTGGGTGACTGTCCCCAATTTTGGGACCAGAAACCCCTTAGAGCTACGGTGCTTCTGCCTGGTTCCTTAAGGGGAATCCCCGGTAACTTGCGCGCAAGGCCTCGCCGATGGGATGAATGCGGGCAATATGTATCTGGTTCAAATATTCCGCGCCAGCCCTTTGATGGGCCTTGCCCTGTGCGTGTGTCTGGCAACCATACTCTGGTGCATTCTGCTGTGCAGACGGCAGCAGGGCACTCTGGATAAGGTTCTCACCGGGTTGCTGGGCATGATTGCGATCTACGAGGCAGTGCGGATCATGAAAGACTCCGGCATCATCCTCTTTCCTGGAATCCGGAAGCTGGAAGGCTGGGTGGACTTTGTCATCGCGACGACTTACTTGCTCGCTGCTATGATCCTGAAGCTCTCGAGCAGCGATCGTGCAAGCACCAAGGTTCGCCTGCGGCTGGTGGAAGCCAATGAGAAGACCGCGGATGTTGTGAAGGGCGTGGCGGGGCCCAATCCGGAGCCTGCCACGATTATATTCGATGCTTCTCCGCTGGCCACGTTCGCTGTGGATGGCAACGGCTCAGTGGTGTACTGGAATTCAGCTGCTGAACTTCTGTTGGGCTGGAGACGCGAGGAGTTGCTGGGCCAGCGGCTGCCGTTCGCCGGGACTGGTCCGCTGCGGAACAAGAAGGGGCACAAAGTGGAGGCGGCGGTTTGGAACGCACCGTTTCGTTCCTCGAATGTTCCCCAGCGCGGAACGCTGACGATTGCCGCGGGACGGTCCGCACTGCGGGACGCGGGGATCAACACTGAGAGCCTTTTGGCGAAGCCGGAACTGGTTGCGAATCAGTGACCATCCGCACTGCGGGGCATGGCCCCGCACCACACGTGCACCTTACTAATTGGCCGAGGCTCGGGCGGTTAACTGCGCGTAGCTAATGTCGAAGTTGGCGTCGTTGCAGATCCGGATACGCAGAAAACGGCCCAGCACTGGTACCGTGGCGCCGCCTCCGTCGATGTAATAGAAGTCGGAAGCGAAAATGATCTTTCCGGCCGACACATAGAACGATCCCGGAGCCACGGCGAATAAGGGAACGATTCTGGTCAAAGTCATATCCGTACCATTGTTTGTCAACAGCGTGATGGAGACTTGGCTCGAAGTGGAGTAATCCAGAGCGCTGTCCGCCCGCACACAGGTGCCGGCACTTATGATGAAGTTGGTTGCCACCACCTCGCCGTCGCCGGCTGCGGTACGGTCCGCGGCCTTAGGCGCCTTGAGAACAGCGGTGCCTTCGTCCCCCTGGGGTTGCTTCCTGTCATCGGCATATAAACTCAGACCGGCCGTGAGCATGGCCACGGTGAAGAATACCAACAAGGTACGTTTCATTTGTATTTTTGTCCTCCTGATTCCTTTGGAGTCTCTAGAGCTGAAGTTGGTTACGAGAATCAACACAGAATTGCCTGGCGACTCTAAGGATAGTACATCCGGGAAGGTGGATGCGCTTACAGCTTTTCGCCGAGCAGGGCCTTCAACCGGTCATAGCCGGCCCGGCTGACGGGAAGCTGCGAGCCGTCCGAAAGCACGGCGACCCGGCTGTCCTTGGCGTAGGGCTCGATCTTGGCGACGCGTTCCAGGTTCACGATGATGGAGCGATGAATGCGCACGAATTGCTCGGGATCGAGCGCGGCTTCGAGAGTGGAGATGGTCTGCTGTTTGAGATAACTTTTGCCCAGGCTGTGCAGGGCGACATAATCGTCCTGCGCTTCGGCGTAATCCAACCGGTCCACTGGAATGATGTGGACGCGCGCGCCGTCCTTGACGACGATGCGCTGCAGATGCTGTTGCGGAGGACGCGCTGCGGCGGCCAATTCCGAAGCGGGTGCTGTCTTCTGGCCCAGCCGCTGGCGCGCGCGTTCGAGCGCCTTTTGGAAACGCTCCTGGCTGAAGGGCTTCAACAAGTAATCGACGGCATGGGCGTCGAAGGCCTTCATCGCATATTGGTCATAGGCCGTCACGAAAATTACCGCGACTTCGCGGCCGATCAGCTCCAGCACTTCGAACCCGTCCAGCTTGGGCATCTGCACATCCAGGAAAACCAGGTCGGGCTTGTGCTCGGCGATCGCCTTTACGGCTTCGAAACCGTTGGCGCATTCAGCCAGAATCGCGACATCCGGCGAGGACTCGACGTACTCGCGGAGAAGGCTGCGCGCGAGTTCTTCGTCATCCACGATGACGGCGCCCAGACGGCGGCGTTCACTCTTTGCCGGAGCGCCGGCTTCGGAACCCGCGTCGCGCTCGAGATTTTTCAGATCTACTAACAAATCCCGCGCCGATTGGTAGCGGCGCTCGCGCTCTTTCTCCAGGCATTTGCGGACGGCCCGGTCCAGCTCTTCCGGTAACTCGTAATTGAAGCGCGCCATGGCATCCGGCTGCGTCTGCAGAATGCGCGAAATAGTCTCGGGCGCATTAGCTCCCGCGAAGGGGAGACGTCCCGTGGCCATCTCGTAGAGCACTACGCCCAGGCTGAAGATGTCGGTGCGATGATCCACGTCGCGGCCGAGCGCCTGCTCGGGGCTCATGTATTCGACCGTCCCGAGCAGCATTCCAGCGGTGGTGAGCAACTGCGTGTCTTCGGTGGTCTTGGGTGTCTTCTCGAGCTTCGCGAGTCCGAAGTCCAGGACCTTGACGTGGCCGCGAGGCGTGAGCATCAGGTTGCCGGGTTTGATGTCGCGATGGACGATGCCTTTCGCATGGGCGGCGTCCAAGGCGTCGGCCACCTGGATGCCGATGCGCAGGATCTCGGGAAGCGGAAGAGGTCCTTCCTGGATGCGCGAGGTGAGCGGCGCGCCCTCGACGTATTCCATCGCCAGAAACCAGAGGTCATTGTGACGGCCGATTTCGTGGATATAGGCGATGTTGGGGTGCGTGAGCGAGGAGGCGAGCTTGGCTTCCTGGACGAAGCGGTGCATGCGCTCGGGATCGGCGGCGAGATCGGGCGGCAGCACTTTCAGCGCGACGCGCCGGTCGAGTAGCGTGTCGCCGGCCAGGTAAACGGCGCCCATGCCGCCTTGACCGAGGCGTGAAATCACGCGGTAATGCGCAATCAGGGAGCCCGGGGTCACCGAATCGGCCATGATCCCCTCCATGTTACATGTCCGTCGCGCAGGGCAAGTCCACGTCGACAACGAAGTCGTTGCCGGATGCTGCGGTGTCGATGCGAGCCTGGTTTTCGTAGAGGGCGCGGAGGCGGCTGCGCACGTTTTGGAGGCCAAGACCGTGCCGGCGCGCAGCGACAACGTCTGGATCGAATTCGTTGCGGACTTGGACGTGGAGAAAACCGTCGCGGCGCCGGGTCTCGACGCGGATGGTCCCTCCATCCACCAGGCCGGCGATTCCGTGCTTCACGGCGTTTTCCACCAGCGGCTGCAAGAAGAGAGGAGGCACGCGGCAGTGGTCGCAATCGGCGCCGGTATCGAATTCCACGCGCAGGCGTGCGCCGAAGCGCACCTGCTCTACGTCCAGATAAGCCTTGGCGAGCGCTAACTCGTCGCGGAACGAAATGCTCTCCTTTTCGCCGAGGGTCAGGGTGCTGCGGAGGAAATCGGAAAGCTTGATGCACATGTCGCGCGCGCGTACGCCGTCCACTGTGGCGAGCGCGCTGATGGAGTGCAGGCTGTTGAACAGAAAGTGAGGATTGATCTGCGCCTTCAGCGCCTTCAATTCAGCCTCGCGCGCGAGCGTGTGCGCTTCCTGTTCGCGCGTCTCGGCTTCCTTGGAAGATTCCACCGACAACAGCACGTAATGCAGCGCCACTGCCAGCAGATAGAGCAGCACGCCGATGCCGAATACCAAGGGAAGCTGCGGACTGAAGCGCTGGTCGAGGCGTGGATAATAGCGGCTTAGACCGAGCGCAAGGAGCTTGGCGAGAACAATCCAGATCAGACCGGCGACGACGCCGGCAGCGACGTGATTGCCCAGCAGCTTTGGAATCTGGTTGGGTCCCAAGGGAAGCACGCGGCACAGGTACCAGGGCCCAAGGCAGACCAAGGCATAGAACAGCGCCAATGGCAGCGCGATGGCGCCAGCCTCTATCCAAGCGAGATTGCCGGTTACCGATAGCAGGTAGCCGAGCAACGCGCCGAGTGGGAGCCAGACCAGCAGATAGAGCGCGATCCTGGCCTTGGTGGCAAGCAGCGGATGCATAAAGATCGATTCGCTTAGTTTTCAGCTTTTATACCGCTGAACACGGCCGTGCCGGTGATCACCAATTGCGGCGACTTTACGTTCGGATCGGGCTTGGGGTGAAGCGTTTTGTCGTCGAATGCGCCGAAGATTCCGACGCCCTTCATGGTGACGAGCCAGGTCTCGGGAACGCGAATTTCGATGCCGCCGAAAAGTGAGTTCACGTCTATAACTGCCTGTTCCCCAGCGATGGCGGCGTGACGCAGGTCGAGATGTACTCCGCCGAATATAGCCACGACATCGCCACCCTTGAAATCCTGCGAATCGATTTTGCGCTTGGCGCCGCTAAAAATGCAGAACGGGCTGAGCGTGGCGTCCGAAGAGCCCGAAGTGCCCTTCGCGCCTTCCACATAACTCTTGCGATTCAAGACGCGCAGGAGCATGCAGAGCCCGAGGGCAATAATCAAGACCGGCCAGAAGAGGCTGAACTCAAAGCGAAGGATGCCGAGATTATCGAGCAAGAGGAGACTGCCCAGCAGCGCCAGCAGCCCTCCCATCACATACGCGGCCGGGGTGTGGCCGTCAAGAATCTTGCCGACGCCGAAGACCACCAGGATCAATGGCCAAAAATCCCATAGTTCACGGAAGCGGACGATTCCCAGATTGTCGAGCAGCAGCAGGACTCCAACCGCGACGATGCATCCGCCGACGAAGAGACCTGCCAGCGGGGAGCGATGGCGCCTGCGCCATTCCCAGAACTCCCGGCGGCGCTCGATGCGTTCCTCGAATCGGTTCATATCCATGCTTCGAGGGTAGCAGCGCTGTGCTGGCACATCGAGTGGAGATCGGCGAACGCCGGGTGGGAGCCGGTGAATGGCATCGCACGTCCGCGGTCCGGCGTTCCATCGAGCGTTGGAACGATGCTATAGTAGTTGTTGCAGTAGCTTTCTTCGCGAACGCCAAGCTACTGATGCAATCGGGGCGTGGCTCAGCCTGGCTAGAGCGCCTGGTTCGGGACCAGGAGGTCGGTGGTTCGAATCCACTCGCCCCGACCATTTACCTCCCAAGAATCGTCTCCAAGCAAACCGACGGCGGCTCAGCTACACTGACTCACTTAAGGTGCACATGCAAGTCGTCACGGGCAAAACGAACGGTGGGCCTGTGGTCCGCGCGCGGATCTGGCGCCGAGGCGCGATTGGGCTGGCGATGGCCTGCTGCGCGCTCTTTCTGGCCGATGCCGCGGTGTTCCGGAGTGGTCTGTATTTCCGCATCGTCGAGACGGATTCGGCCGCCGGATTCTTCGAGCGCGAGATGCGAGTGGAGCTCGCGCGTCCGCGGGATGGCCGCAAGCAGTTCCTCATCGTCGGAGACAGCCGTGCGCAGGGCTTACGGCCGCGTCTCGCCGAACAAGCGTCCCAGCACTTGGGAATCGCTTTTGCCAACGTCGCCGTCCTGGGGAGCACGCCCCGCGGATGGTATTATCTCCTGCGCGAACTCGATCCACATGCCAACCGCTACCATGCCTTGATTTTCGGCGTGGACAATTTCGACGACAACAACGACAATTCGCGTGCGGAGTCCACGGCGGAAGTGGAGATGCCCGTTTCGAGCCTGCATCTCGGCGACCTGTTCGATTATCCCTGGACCTTTCGCGAACCGGGCTACCGGCGAGATGCGTTCCTCGAGTGCGTGCTGAAGGGGACGGCATACAAGAAGGATTTTCAGGAACTGTTGTCGCATCCTTTGGAGCGCGCGAGAAAGGCTGCGGCGTCGCGCCGGGACTACGTGAGGTTCATGTGGGACTATGACGGGGCGGACTGGAGCCTCGCCGGCCTCGAAGTGGATTGGCAGACGCGCACACTGAAGTTTCCGGAAAGGGTGGATGACACCACGCGCGCGGCCCTGCTGGGCAGGGTCAAGAATCCGGTTCAACCGGATGATGGCTGGAAAGCGGCCATGCGGCACGAATGGTTGGGCCGCATTGCAAAACACTACAAAGGCTCTCGAACGCTGCTGGTTTTCGTGCGATTGCCTTGTACGCCGATCCCGTTGCCCAGCGAGTTGCAGCCAGTCCCGATACGCGGAGTGCTGCGCGACCTCGGAGCGTCTCAACCCAACGTTATGCTTCTGGACGAGCACCTGTTTGACCACTTGGAACGGCCCGAGTACATTCGCGACTACACGCATCTGAACGCCGCGGGAGCGGCCGCCGCAACCAAGATCCTCGCTGGCCAACTGCCGCTGATCCTGGCGCGAATCGGGGCTGACTAAGGGTGCTGTTCAGTACGCTGCAGTTTTTCGCGTTCCTGGCCATCATGCTGGCGGCATTCTGGCTGGCGCCATTGGGTTGGCGCAAATGGATCCTGTTGGCCGGCAGTTACTACTTTTACGCAAGCTGGAACATCAAGTTCGTCCCGCTGCTGGCGAGCCTCACCGCAATCGATTACTGCGCGGCCTTGTGGATCGATAAGACTGCGGTGGGCGGGAGGCGGCGCGCCGCGCTGGGCATCAGCCTGACGGCCAACCTGGCGTTTCTGGGGTTTTTCAAATACTACAATTTTGCCGCCGCGAATATCGCCTGGCTCGCGGGCAAGCCGCCCGACACATTCGCTCTGAATATTCTGCTGCCGCTGGGAATTAGTTTCCACACGTTCCAGAGCATTTCCTACGTGGTGGATGTGTATCGCGGGCAGCAGAAGCCGATCCGCAACCCGGCGGACTACGCCTTGTTCATCTCCTTCTTTCCGCAGTTGGTGGCCGGGCCGATTGTGCGAGCCTGGCAGTTTTTCCGGAATTTTTGCGATTGGCGCGCGCCCACGGGCGCCGAGGTGCAGCGTGGGATTCTGCTGGTGATCCTCGGTCTGACCAAGAAGCTGGCTCTTGCGGATCAGTTCGCGCTGGTGTCCGACGCGTACTTCGCGAATGTCCTGGCGAAGCCGGGGATGCTGGATGCATGGACCGGCACGGCGGCGTTCGCGCTACAGGTTTATTTCGATTTCTCCGGCTACTCGGATATGGCCATCGGCATGGCGCAGTTGTTTGGCTTTCAGTTTCCAGAAAACTTCCGCCGGCCTTTCCTGGCGACGTCCGTGACCGATCTGTGGCGCCGGTGGCACATGACGTTAACCAGTTGGTTGCGGGATTACGTGTACATCCCGCTAGGCGGTAACCGGCGCGGCAGCGTGCGTACCTACGCCAACCTGATCCTCACCATGACGCTGGCGGGCTTGTGGCACGGCGCGGCCTGGCACTTCATCGTGTGGGGTGCGACGCAGGGGATGCTGTTGGCCGTGGAGCGGGCCGCGGGTATCCAGCCCATCGGGTTTCGCAGCGGGCCGTTCCGTTATGTCGTTCGGATGGCGCTCACGTTCGGAGTGTGGGTGGCGTTCCTGGCGATCTTCCGCGCGCCCGGCTTGAGCGAAGGCTGGTTCACGCTGCGACAAATGTTTGCGGGTGCGCGAGGTGAGTCGCTATTGACGGTCTGGCACTTCGGGCTGGTGGGATGGGCCTTGGTTGTGGCCGTTCTGGAAGAGTGGCGCGGCTGGTTCGATCGACTCGCGAGCGGGCCAGTGTGGGCATACGGCGCAGTTTTGGCCATGCTGCTGGCGGCGCTGGAGATGTTCAGCATGACGGAGCGGGCCGTCCCGTTCTTCTACTTTCAGTTCTAAGCACTACCGGCGTCGAAACGCGCCAGGCGCTCGCGCAGCGTCTCATACGCGCGGAATAGCAGCGACTTCAGAGCTTGAATCGAGCAGCCCAGCACCGCGGCAATCTCGGTATACTCCATGCCTTCGTACTTGTGCAGGAGCACGGCGGCGAGTTGTTTCGGCGGTAAAGCCTCAATCCCATCCCGAATCTCTTTGGCCAGGCACCGCCGGACCAGCAACTCGTCGGCGCGCGGCGTGGGGTCGCGAAGCTCCAGCTTGCGTGCGTTCGGAAATTCTCTTTGCAAGCTGAAATGGCCGGCCTCACGGCGCGTGTCTCTCCGCCAGTTGAGCCCTACATTCGTGGTGATATGGAAGAGCCAGGTCGTGAATTTCGCGTTGGGCCGGTACTTGGCTCCCGAGCGGAACACGCGGATGAATACGTCTTGCGCCAAATCCTCGGCAATGTCCCGTCTGCGCACCAGACGGTGCAGGTGGCTCGCGACCGAAGCTCGATGGCGCTCCACCAGAAGATCGAAGGCCGCCGCATCGCCCTCCGCAAATCTCACCATCAGCGCCGTATCGGGATCCAGCCGGTCCGGAGCCCGCACATCGCCAGCGGCCAAGGATCCGTGATCCAGCGGCGGCGCATTGCCCGCAGCCTGGGGTACCGGTAGCATGACGGTCAAAGCTGTCATTTGGAGATTCAGCGGAGGCTTCGGAAAAGTTCCACTTTTTCGCGGCGGGACCGGCCGCCAGGCGATCGGCCATCAAAAGATGACTTCGAAGTCGCCGCGGTATCGCCGGCGATAATTGCCGAAGAATACCCCGAACTGCGGATCGGTGACGTTCGCGTGAACGGCCAGCGCGTTGAAGTGATTCGTCAGATTGAAGCTGGTCACGGAAAGGCGCAGCTTGTATTTCGGGCTCACGGCGAAATCCTTCAAGAGCCGCGCGTCAGCCGAAAAGAAATTCGGAAACCGTGTCGAGTCCAGATTGGGAGTGCCGGCGTAGCCTTGAGTTGCATCCAGCCGCGCATACGGGAAACCATTGCGGTATTCGACAATAGGCAGAAGCTGAAAACCTCGAAATGGAATATTACAGCGTCCCCACACCAGGAAGCGATTCGGCAGATCCGCCGGCAAGTTCGAGTACACATTCGGACGAATCAGAGGCGTGGGGAAATTGCCGAGAAATGCATCGAACGTGTTGAGGTTTCCCTCGGCTCGGCTGCGGGTATAAGAAAAGACGAGCTGTTGGCCATCGCTCCAGGTGAACCTTGCAGTCAGCTCCGCCTGCCTGTACCTGGACTTCCCGTCGCCGTTCAACACGATTTCATGACTCGGGCCCAGCAGGTCGCTTTCGAGCATAATCAACCCGACCGAACGGTTGTCCGTATAAACTCCACGAAAACGCAGCAATCGGGAGAAGCTGTGCTCCACTTGCGCGTTCCAGGTGGCGCCGCGTGGCGCGAAACTCCCCGCCACCCGCTGTCCTTTCACGAAAAAAGATTTCGGCCCGGTGATGCTTCCAATGACGTTGTTGAACTCTATGGGCGCGCCAAGCTGTGTTCCATCCGGCGCAAATCTGGTGATGGTCCTCTCCGGATAACGGCTGAAGGTGTAAACGTCCAGCGGAACGTGATCGTAAAACTGGCCGTAGCCCGCCCGCAGCACGGTGCGCTGGTCGGCCACCGGCGTCCAGGCGAATCCGCCGCGCGGCGCGATGCGAACATCTTCCCCAAGCCGCTGGTACTCGATGCGCGCGCCATAATCGAAAGCCAGATGCGAGTTCAACGCCCAGTGATCCTGCACGAACCCGGTGACTTCCTTGTCCGTGCGGCTGAATGGGTTTCGATTGGTGAAGTCGATCCGCCGCAGCATATTGCCCGCGATATCCAGGATGTTGACGGGCCGGTACGTGAACTGCCCGTCATCGCCCGAGCCTGTCATCGAGGTGCCAATCTTTAATAAATGCGTTCCAGCCAGCCGCAGCGGCATTAGCGAAAAGCTCTCCAGCCACTCCGTGCGGTGGGCGTACCGGTTTTGCCGTCCGAAATAGTTGCCTCGGTTGCCCAGCGGCGTCAGGATCATATCCGCGTCGCCCTGCGCACCGATGAACGCATCGAAGCGCTGGAACGCGACGCTGCTGTCCAGGATTCCGCCGAAGATCCCCCAGTGATCGGCCGCCGTCCCGATGTAATTATGCTGCGCGTAGGCCGGCGTCACCGGTTGTGGATTGAAATACTCGGGATTCACAAAATTGGTGTGTTGCGGGCTGAGATGCACCGTGGCGGTGGCGATCTGCTTGGGCGAGATGATGAAATCGATTTGAGTGAAAGAATTCAACAACTGAATCTTGGATTCGTTGCGGGGAAACGGCAATGTTCGGCTGGGTTCTTTCTGATAGAACACCTGCAGCGCCGTGTTTATGTAGAGGCGCTGGTGAATCAGCGGACCGCCCAAAACGCCTCGGGGGGTCTCATTGCGAATGCCGCGCATGTGGTAGCTGCGGATCCGGAAATCGGGCAAGGGATCGTTCAGTTCCGCGTGCCACTTTTCGCCGCCCCGGCGCGTCTCCACCGCTACCACCCCCGAGGTGAAGCGGCCGTACTGCGCCAGGAATGGCGTATTCAGCAGGTTGACCGATTCAATGCTGTCCACCGGAACCGTCTGCCCGAATTTGCCCGTCGCCGGATCGGTCACGTCGGTCTGATTCACCACTAGAGCGCTGCGGTGCTCGCCCACTCCGTCGATCTTCAGCTCGCCCGTTGCGGATCGCACGACACCGGGCACCAGCGGAAGCGTGTCCGTAATGCTGGCCGGATTCGTGGGAAGCGTCTTGACTTCGATGGGGCGCAATTCATTGTTCTCCGTCGAGCTCTGTTCCACCGGTGGCGCCTTCTCCGTTACATCCACGCTGGCAGTTTGCATCTTCGGATTCAGCACCAATGTGACCTCGATGTTGGCCACGTTGGTGATTTCGACGGTTTTGCTCACGGCTTGAAATCCCTCTTTGGATGCAGAGACGGCCAAGGAACCGCAGGGGACTTTTTGGAAATCCGCGACTCCCGTGCTGGGCGTCGGGTGCTCGGCCAGAGGTGTTGTCTCCGGTCCGATCCGGACCTGGGCGTTGAACACCGGGCCGCCCTGAGAATCCACAACCGTCACCCGCAGTTCGCCAGGCGCGCAAGGTTGGCCCAAAGCGAGGCTGTAAGGAGCCATCGGCAGGATCGCAGACAGCGCCAAACATCTTGCGATCGATTCGAGCACGCAGGCCGCCACGCTCTTCCCCCGAATCCAGCTATGCTGTAACGCTATCGTCTATTGAGTATACAGAAAGCGCCCGGAAGGCGGCAGAAACGCACGGCCCATTTCGGATGGATCTTCGGTCCTGGCCAACTCGGCCTAGCAAGCTCGTCAACCGGCCAAGAGGGTTAGGGCAGTTGTTCCAAATCCAGACGGTCCTTCAGGCGGCCAGCCGCCTGCTTGTTGCGCTTCAAATCATCGACATGGATGAGCTTCACGGCAATGCCATCCAAGTTTGCTTCGAGACGCCGGGCGTAACAGGCGGAAAAATCGACGCCGGAGATTGACGTCAGGATCTCCAGGCGAATCGGAGGAACGCCCATTCGAACGATCTTTCGGGGCTCCAGAAACGTCGAAGCGCTGGCTTGCGTGAAACCGAACTCGCTCAACACGTGCGCTAACCTTTGCGCATTCTCCGGATCAATCCCAATCCAGATGTCGAGATCGCCCGTGGCTCGCGGAAAGCCGTAGAAGTTGACCGCATAGCCGCCGATGACCAGATACTCAACATCATTCGAGTTCAGCAATCTCAAGAACTCTTTGAAGTCGGGTGGTAGCTGGATCATAGCCATAGACCATCTGCCGCATCAGCTCCAAGGCTTCCATACGCTCCTGGGGCGATTTCGTACGCCAGAATTCCCGCTCGCCGGAATCTTCGTCCAATGAGCCGATCTGGAAAGCCGAGCGATCCAGGTGGGCCGTGTCCACGGCGGTCATATATTCTATTCTATCGCTTTTGGCCTGCGTAGAGGCCTTTCGCGCTTGACACCAACATAGCTCGATGCTATACAGGTAGTATGTCTACGGTAGACAATCTATCTGAACGGCTGGAATTCTTGCAAGGCACCCTGGAGGTCCTGATCCTCCGCAGCCTGCAAATGAAGCCCAATCACGCCTACGGCATAGGCCAGTTCATCGAACATTATTCCGCCAGCGAGTTTCTGGTGGACAATGGCTCGCTCTATCCGGCGCTGCAGCGGTTGCTGCAACGTGAGTGGATCGCGGCGCAATGGAAAACGTCTCCCAATTCCCGCCGCGCCAAGTATTATCGCCTGACGCCATTGGGCCGCAAGCAATTGGTCGCCGCAACGTCGAAGTGGCAGCGCTTTGTGGAAGCCATGGGGCGCGTTCTTGCTCCGAAAGGATAACGCCATGCGCGAATGGTGGTCGAAATTCCGCCGTGCAGCCGCCGGCCGGCGCAAGCTCGCGGACGATCTCGCCGAAGAGATCGAATCCAACCTGGATCTCGCGGCCGAAGATAATCTTGCCAAGGGCATGCGCGGCGAGGAGGCTCGGGCTTCAGCGCACCGCCAATTCGGAAATCCCACGCTGATCCGGGAACGCGCCCGGGACGCCTGGACTTTTCCGCGCTTCGAAACGTTCCTACAAGACCTGCGCTACGGCCTGCGCGGCATTCGCCATTCGCCCGGCTTCGCGCTTGTAATCATTCTCACGCTGGCTCTGGGAATCGGAGCGAATACAGCAATTTTCAGCGTCGTCGACACCGTGCTATTAAAGCCTCTGCCGTATCCCGCCGCCGAGCGTCTGGTTTGGCTCGGAGAATCCACCGCGAAAGCCGAGGGAATCAGCGTCACATGGGCGAATTTTCGAGCCTGGCGCAACTTCAACCGCAGCTTTGATGAGCTGGCCGGCTTTCAGTTGGATCGCCTCACGTTGACGGGCCGCCAGGAGCCGCTCTCCACCACGGCCGGCGAAGTTACCAATGGCTTTTTCCGCCTGGTGGGCGCCAAGCCCATTCTCGGGCGTTTATTCACTGAGGAAGAAGACCACGCCGGCGCTTCTCGTACAGTCGTCTTGGATCACAGCTTCTGGTTCGAGAAGTTAGGCGGCGACGCGAACGTGCTGGATAAGACGCTCGACCTGAATGGCCGGCCGTATCGCGTGATCGGTGTATTGCCGCCGGGCTTGCGATTTTTCCCCCGGCAGGTGGATTACTATCTGCCGCTGGGTCTCTTCCGCAACGATTCTGCACCCCGCGCGCAACACGGCTCCATGCGAGTGCTGGCTCGCTTGCGGCTCGGAGTTATCCTGGCTGCCGCGCGAGCCGACCTGGACGGGATCATGCAGCGCCTCGCTCAAGAAGATCCCGGGCCGGAGAACGACCATCATTCTTATGCAACGTTTCTGTCGCAACAGAAGACCGCCAACGTCCGGCCGGCGCTATGGTTGCTGATGGCCGCGGTCGGCTTGATTCTCCTGATCGCTTGCGCAAACGTGGCGAACCTGTTGCTGGCGCGTGCCGCGACACGCACCCGCGAGATTGCCATCCGCACCGCGATCGGCGCTGGTAGGACGCGTTTGGTCCGTCAGGTGCTCACCGAAAATCTGCTGGTCGCTGGAATCGGCGGCGCGCTCGGCTTGCTGCTGGCGCACTGGTCGCTTCAAGCACTGCTCTTTGCCTCGCCCCGAGGAATCCCGCGCTTGCAGGAGACCGCGCTGGACTCCCGCGTGCTTCTCTTTACCGCCGCACTCACCATCCTCACCGGAGTGCTGGTGGGGCTCGCTCCCATCCTGACCGCCGGTAAGATCGATCTGGCCGAAGCGCTCAACAGCGGCGGGCGTTCGCTCACCCACACGAAAAGGGAACGTTCGTTTCGAAACGTGCTGGTGGTGGCCGAAATCACAATCACCATGGTTCTGGCGTTCAGCTCGGGTCTCTTGCTGCGCAGCTTGATTACCGCGCAGAACTCGAATCCCGGCTTCGTTCCGGAACGATTGCTGGCGCTCGAACTGGTGCTGCCATCGTCGACCTACAACGATCAGCAGGCGGTCCGGAATTTTTACGACCGGTTGTTGCAGGACCTGCGCGCTCTGCCTGGAGCGACTGCCGCTGGCCTGGTGAACTGTCCTCCCGCCTCGGGCGCTGCAAACTGCAGCGACTGGTGGTATTCCATTGTCGGCGCACCAGCTCCCGCACGCGCTGACGTTCCGATTTCGATCTACACTCTTGCCGATCCGGAATATTTCCAGATCATGGGGATTCCGTTGCGTGAAGGCCGAAGCTTCACTGCTGCCGATCGCAAGGGCGCGCTAGTGGCAGTGGTCAACGAAGTACTCGCCCGAAAGTGGTGGCCCAAGGAAACAGCCGTCGGGCAAAGCATCAAAGTCGGCGGCCCCTATATGGAGGGTCCCATTTATGAAATCGTCGGCGTAGTCGGCAACGTCGGTCAGGAAGGTTTGGACGTGTCGCCGAAGCCTGAGATCTACCGCCCTTTTGCGCAGGATGCCTCGGAGACGATGGTGGCGATGATTCGCACCAGCGGCGACCCGGCTGCGCTCAGTTCCGCCGTGCGGCGCGTGGTCGCCTCAATCGATCGCAACTTGCCGATCCAGAGCCTGCGCCCGTTCGAGAAGACGATTGCCGCGACGCTGGACCGCCGCCGCTTCAGCACGCTGCTTCTCGCCATCTTCGCGGGTCTCGCGTTGACGCTCTCGGCAGTGGGAGTTTATGGACTGCTCAACTATTGGGTCACGTCGAGAGAAGAGGAGATCGCAATCCGCCTGGCGCTGGGCGCGCGGCGATCGGCCATTCTGAGTTGGGCGGGATGGCAGGCGTCGAAACTGGTAGCGGCCGGAATCGTTCTCGGAGTGGCAGCCGCGTTGGCAGCTTCGCACTGGCTCGACTCGCAAGTTTTCGGAATCTCGCCACGCGACTCGAACATGATGATCGCGGCCGCGCTGCTGGTAACCGCCATCGCCGCGCTATCCGCCGCGGTTCCACTAGCCCGCGCCGTTCGAGTAGACGCCGCCCGCAAACTACAGCGCACCTGACACCTGACACCTGGTATCAATGCACCGCGATGGTGCAGCCAGCCTGGCTCGAAACCGCGCCAATCTTCAAGACCAGCGGCGTCGTGTCCGACGGAGCCAGGCCCAGCGGAACAACCGCGTTGATCTGCAACAGTCCCGCAATCTCGAACGGCGCCGCGCCCGCGTACTTAAGCTCGGCGTTCGTATTGCCAATCATTACCGACAAGTTTTGCGCCGGTGCCGCATACGGAGCGGTAGCCAGGCTGCCATCCGCGCCCGGCGGATTGGTCTCACCTCCTCCGGTAGCATAGAACACGACAATTGATCCAGGCTTCGCGGGATTCCCCGGCGAGTTCAGCGTTCCATCCTCGTTGAACACCCAAATGCCCACACCACGGCCGGCGTCTCCCAGTTTGAAAATTCCGGGCGAAGTGAGCGCGACCGGGTATGAAGCTGGAACCGAGCGCTGGCCGAAATACTCCACCTGTACTTGCGTGGTCTGCCCGTTGGTTGCATAGGGAACCACGGCGCTCACGATATCCGAGCGCGTGTAGACGAGCGGCCCAGGAATGCCGTCGAACAAGACGCGTGTTCCGGCCAGCGCGTTGTCCACCAGTCCGAATCCGTTGATCCGGGCGCCCATCAGCGCCGGCGGTCCCATGCCCGCGCCAAAAAGCGTCACAATCTCGCCCGGCGAAAGCGGCCCGGAGGCGAAGCTCGCGGCGTTCGTGATGCCTCCCGCATTCAGCAACGGAGCAGCGCCGCAGACGTCAATCCAATCCGCCGGCGCGGCGCCCAAGCGATTGGCGAGTTGCGCCTCGAAGAGCGAGGCCGGCTGCAGACCGGTCTGATACAAGCCCTCGTAAAGCACGTTTTGGAGCGCGCCGGGATCGCTGCCCACTTGCAGACCGGGATTGGCGTGCATCCTTTCGCCAGGAATGAAGGGATCGACGTTGTCCTCGCTGCCGTCGTAAACCGCGTGCGCGCCAGTCACCGCAACGACGATGAGCTGGCCGTCGGGCGATGGTTTCAGATACAGCCCTCCGTCCAACGCCCTGAGGTGGTTCGTCACGCCGTCGCCGTAAAAATTCCAGATCACGCCCGAAGCCAGCGTCTCATACGCGCCGCTGGTGTCGCCGCTACGATCGCCCCGGTTCACCAGCTCCAGAGCGCCTCCGTTGAGTTGCGAGTGCTTGTCCCACAGCATGGCCTGCTCGAACGCGTAGTGCGTGTCGTCGGGCTCGGCTTCGTTCACCGAGACGTTCTGCGTCTGCACGATCATCGAGGTGTGCGGTTGCGAGGTGATGAAATTATGCCGGCAGTCCTCGCCGTGCGAGCGCTTGATCAGGATGTTTTGCGAGGGCGCCACCAGAAAGCCGTACCCGTGGCCATCGCCGCTCTTATTCTGAGCCGTCTGGATGCGGCAATCCAGAATCGTGATGCGGGTGCTGTAGCTCAAGTAGATGCCGTAGCGCGGAAAATTGAACACCTTAACGTCATATACCCAGCCGTTCCGCACGCCCTCGAACAAGGCAGCGGACCCGTGCGGCTTGCCAGTGGGGCCGAGCGTGTTGTTGGCGAACTGGATGGTCATGCCCTTCACACCGACGTTCTCCTTCATTTGACCGTCCGTTGCCCGGATGCGCACCGGATTGTTGGCTGGATCGAGTGTCCATGGAATGGGGGCGTCGAGCGAGATCTGTTTGTCCGACTTGTCCGTCACCTGGCGCAGATACGTAAAAGCAAACTCGCAGCATGAATTCGCCGGCCAGGGATGCGGATTCGTGGAGTTCTTATTGACCAGAGCCGGCCAGAAAAGCTGTTGGAATACGATCCAATCGCCCACGTTAATCCGCGACGCGTTCTCCACGCGAACCTGCATGTCGCCCCGACGGATAACCGCCGAGACACCCGTCAGATCCGGGCCTTGAATCCACCCGCTGTTCGGCGACGCTCCCAGCGTCCTGCCGAACGTGAACAAGGCGTCGGTTTCGCCGTTCTCAGACGCATAGTTCGAGGGGACGTTGATCGTCGTCTCTCCACTGCCGGCACCCTCGATGGAAACATTGTTGTAGGGTATGGCCACCGAGGCGGACATCGTAAAAGTGCCCGCCGGGATTCGCACGCTACCGCCGCCGGCTTTCCCCACCCGGTCCACTGCCGACCGCACCGCCTGCGTGATATCGCCAGTAGCGGTGATTTTCACCACGTTGCACGGCACCGAGCCCAGACTCCTGGTTCCCAGGTAGTATCCAACGTAGGAAAAATCCTCGAGAGCCCAGGTGCGGCCGGCAAAGCTGACGGGTTGCGACTCGTATTTTCCGTTTACATTGGGAAACAACGTGGAGTTCCATGATTGTGCAGTGCACGTCACGGACGCCAACCCCTGGATTAGGAGAAAAACCACGAACCGTTTCATAGATTCCCAGACCTACGTTGCACCTAACACCTTACACCTAACACCTAACACCTGGCACCTAGCACCTATTCAGTACAATGACAGCGACGTGGAGAAGCTGCACTCGAGCGTTGCCTGGGAACAAATTCAGCAACAGTTTTTCGCCACCGGCGACGCGGCGCCCGTTCTTGCGCGGCTCACTGAAGCGATCGAACAAACGACTCTCGAAACATTCGACGCCTCGCTTGCTTCTGCCCTTCCGAATGGCTCGGCGATGCTCGCCGTCGGAGGCTTCGGGCGGCGCGAGCTTTTCCCCTACTCCGACGTCGATATCGTCATCCTCGTCGAGCGCGAATCGCAAACCATCGCTTTGAAAGATGCGCTCGCCGACTTTGTGCGCCTCCTGTGGGATTCGGGATTACGGCTCAGCCATTCGGTCCGCACCATCGCCGAATGCACCGAGGTCCACGAGCAGAACATCGAGTTGAACATCAGCTTGCTGGATCGCCGGCTGCTGGGCGGATCGGCCGAGTTGTACGGGAAACTCGAAAGCAGGTTGCCCGCGTTTCTCGAGCGGCAATCGCGCGCGCTCGCCCGCCACCTGTGCCGATTGGTGCGCCAGCGCCACGGCAAATATCAGAATACGTTCTATCATCTGGAACCGGACCTCAAGGAAACACCGGGAGGCTTGCGGGATCTGCACCTGATCGGCTGGCTCGCGAAACTGCGCAAGCCGGACGCCGATATAGCCGCGCGGCTTCGAGCGCCCGCGCAATTCCTGCATTCGCTGCGCTGCTTTCTGCACTACCAGGCGCGCAGAGACCAGAATCTTTTGAACTTCGACGCGCAGGAGGAAATCGCCAGGCAGAGCTTCACCGCCATCCACCAGCCGCCGGAGTTCATGCGCGAATATTTCCAAAATGCCCGCGCCATCTACAGCCAGGCTCGGCGCGCGCTGGATGCAAGCGAAAAGAGCGATAGCTCGCTGCTGGCGCAATTCCGCGATTGGCGCTCGCGCCTGTCGAACGCCGACTTCACCGTTTCCGGCGACCGCATCCTCCTGCGGACGCCCGCGCAACTCACAAGCGATCCGGCCATCGTTCTGCGACTGGCCGAGTTCGTCGCACGCCATGGCGTGCCCCCGGCCGCTGAAACCGAGCGGCGTCTGGAAGAGAGCCGCGATGCTTTAGCCGCCTATTGCGCCGCACATCGCCCGCTATGGCCCGCTCTGCGCGACATTCTCGCGCTTCCTCATGCCGCCATGGCTCTTCGCGCTTTGCACAATACGGCGCTCCTGCAAGTGATTTTCCCCGAGTGGAAGACCATTTCGTGCCTCGTGGTTCCCGATCACTACCATCGCTACACCGTGGACGAACACACACTGCTGGCCATCGAGAAGCTGGCGGAATTGGCCGGCGCTCGGGAATCCAGCCAGCGCCGCTTCGCCGAAATCCTGTCGGAGATCGATGGCCTGGCGCTGCTGCGCTTCGCGCTTCTGTTCCACGATACCGGCAAGGGAGCGAGCGGCAACCATTCCGCGCGTTCCGTGGAACTGGCGCGCGTTGCCATGCAACGCATCGGCATGCCCCCGGAAGAAGCCCACGAAGTGGAGTACTTGATCGAGCATCATCTGGACCTGTCGGCCGTGATGAACTCTCGCGACCTGAACGATCCCGCGACGGCTCGCATGCTGGCCGCCCGCATCGGCACCATGGAACGCCTGAAACTGCTCGCCGTTCTGACCTACGCCGATATATCCGCTGTAAATCCCGGCGCCATGACGCCCTGGCGTCTGGAGCAACTTTGGAACACCTATCGCGTCACACATCAGGAGTTGGTGCGCGAATTGGAAACCCGCCGCATCGAGGAGGTTCCCGAGGACCTGCCCGAACCCGCCGCGTTCATCAAAGGATTTCCGTTGCGCTACCTGCGCACGCATACGCAAGCGGACATCGAGGAACACACGCGGCTCAGAGAACTGAGCCGGCCCACCGGCGTCGCGGTCGAGATCGACCGCATCGGCGGCGTCTACCGCGTCACCATCATCGCGCGCGATAAGCCGTTTCTCTTCGCATCGCTGGCCGGCGCGATCTCCAGCTTCGGCATGGATATCGTAAAGGCGGAAGCTTTCGCGAACACCAAGGGCCTGGTGCTGGATACGTTCGTGTTCGCCGACCCGAAGCGCACGCTCGACCTGAATCCGCCGGAAGTGGAGCGCCTGGAGCAGACGCTGGATCAAGTCGCGCTCGGCAAGCTGGAAGTGGAGGGCCTGTTGCGTGGACGCCCCGCGCCGCCAAAACCAAAGTCGCGGACCGTGCAACCCAGCGTGCACTTCGATTCCGGCGCCTGCGAAACCGCCACGCTGGTCGAAATCATCGCCGAAGACCGCCCCGGCCTGTTATACGATCTTGCATCCACGTTCTCGTCGGCAGGCTGCAACATCGACGTAGTGCTGATCGACACCGAAGGCCACAAAGCAATCGACGTCTTCTATGTCGCCTCGGACGGAAAGAAGCTGACGCGCGAACTGGAGCAGTTGTTGGAGAAGAAACTGCTATCGGTAACCTGAGCCGCGACCGTGAGGGAGCGTTAAATGTCGTAATAGAGCGCGAACTCGTACGGGTGCGGACGCAACCGGATCGCGTCCGCTTCGTTCTTGCGCTTGTAGTCGATGAACGTCTCGATCAGGTCTTCGCTGAAGACGTCGCCCTTGAGCAGGAAGTCGTGATCCTCTTCCAGGCAACTCAGCGCCTCTTCGAGCGAGGCCGGCATGGAGGGAACGCTCTTCATCTCCTCCGGCGACAGATCGTAGATGTCCTTGTCGAGCGGTTCGCCCGGATCGACCTTGTTCAGCACTCCATCGAGCCCTGCCATCAGCATCGCGGCGAAGGCCATATACGGATTGCATGCCGGATCGGGCGGACGGAACTCCACGCGCTTGGCCTTCGGACTCGCCGAGTACATTGGAATCCGGCAAGCCGCCGAACGATTCCGTCGCGAGTATGCCAGGTTCACCGGAGCTTCGTAGCCAGGTACCAGGCGTTTGTAGCTGTTCGTCGTCGGAGCGATGAGCGCAGACAGCGCGCGCGCATGCTTCAGCAAGCCGCCGATGTAATTCAGCGCCATCGCGCTCAAGCCCGCATATCCGTCGCCTCCGAACAGCGGCTTACCGGCATTCCAGATGCTCTGGTGCGTATGCATGCCGCTGCCGTTATCGGCAAACAGCGGCTTCGGCATGAACGTAACCGTCTTGCCGTGCAGGTTCGCCACGTTGCGGATCACGTACTTGTACAGCATCATGTTGTCGGCCGACTTCACCAGCGTGTCGAAGCGCTGATCGATTTCGCATTGGCCGCCGGTGGCGACTTCGTGGTGGTGGCACTCGATGTTCAGGCCGCACCGGATCATGGTCTCCACCATCTGGCCGCGCAGTCCCTGATAGTGGTCCGTCGGCGGCACCGGGAAGTAGCCTTCCTTGTAGCGTGGGCGATAGCCCAGGTTGTCGCCCTCGCGCCCGCTGTTCCAGCGTCCCTCTTCAGCGTCGATGAAATAGAAGCCGCAGTGCTGATTCTGATCGAAGCGCACGTTGTCGAAAATGAAGAACTCGGCTTCGGCGCCGAAATAGGCCGTATCGCCGATGCCGCTGTTCTTCAGGTACAGCTCGGCTTTGCGCGCGATCCAGCGCGGGTCGCGATTGTAATTCTGGCGCGTGATCGGGTCCACCACGTCGCACACCATCACCAGCGTCGTGATCTCGTAGAACGGATCCACGAACGCAGTGCTGGCGTCCGGAATCAGGAGCATGTCGCTCTCATTGATCGCCGCCCAACCGCGGATGCTGGATCCGTCCATGCCGAAGCCGTCCTGGAACGATTCTTCAGACAGTTCCGTGATGGGATACGAAACGTGATGCTGCAGCCCGGGTATATCGGAGAAGCGCAGATCGAGCTGCCTGACGTGATTCTTCTTAGCAAACTCCAAGACTTCTTTCGGACTCATTCAACCTCCTGGGTGTGGAAACCAAGCCGGGGGAGTCTTATAGAGTAGCGCAATCGAGGCCGAAGTGGAAGATCCAAGTTTCTTATAGACCCTATCAACAACTCTTGCGGTCCATCTTTAGCGCGGCGGGCTCGCGCGCAGCTCGTCGATTTCCTTCAGGATGCCCTCAACGATGGCATGCACCATAATCTCGCCCTTCTTGCGCGTCGCGAGCGTCGCATCGCCGAAAACGCCCGATGCCGAGTAATCTCCCTGCCCGTTGGGATCGCGCGTCAAGCCGCCCTTCGCCGACGGATGATAATCCTTCACCGCTTTCTTCATGTCGACGGTTCGAGGCGCGATGTACAGCATCATGGAAGTTTCGATCTCGTCGGCGTGGGTGCCGCCTTCTTCCTGCTTCACCTGTTTTTCGGCCGCCGCGCCGACGGTCAGGATGTCGGTGAAGCGGAATTGGATGCCGTCGGTCTTGAGAACGTCCGCGGTGAGGCGCAGCGGCCGCATGGTGGAAACGCCGGTATTCAACGCGTAGAAGCGGCGCGGGCCGTAGCGCGCCAGGCTGCGGCAGATGTCTACCATCAGGTCGCGCGCAGTCTCGAGCCGCAGCGTCGTCGAGCCGGGGTACTCGACGAAGGCCGGGTAGAAATGATAGTTGACCGTCGGCGCCACCACCACGTTCGAGCGCCGCATCACTTCGCGCTTCAGATACTCGGCCATCAGCCAGTCGTTCTTCAGCTTGAGATGCGGCCCGTGTTCTTTGGACTCCGCGCCGATCGGGATCACGACGATCGTATCGGGAGTCAAAACTTTCTCCGCCTCCTGCCAGGTCAGGTCTTCGAGCAGGATGCCCTTGTTTTGGCCGGACGCAGCCGCGGCTAGAAGAAGGGGGAGGAAGAGCGTGCACGGTCTCATAAAATCAAGATATCGTAAGATACGATGCCTTCCAGCCGCTACATGCTTGGAACCCTGACATTTGCCGCGCTCGCGTTTGGCGCTTCGCCCGATCCGAAGGCAGGCCGGAAGTTATTCGAGCAGGCCTGCGGCTTTTGTCACGGCAACGACGCCACGGGCGCGCGCGGGCCGGATTTGATTCGTTCGCCGCTGGTGAATCGGGACGAAGACGGAAAGCTGATCGGGCCGATGGTCCGAAATGGCCGGCCCGAAAAAGACATGCCCGCATTCGCCTACAGCGACGCCCAGATTGCGGATCTCGCTGCTTTCCTGCATGAACAGTTGCGGGCCGCGTTGCGCAGCGCCAGTGTCCCGCGCGATTATCCGCTGGAAAAATTGCTCACCGGCGACGCCGCCGTGGGCAAAGCGTACTTCTTCGGAGCCGGCCACTGCGATTCCTGCCATTCACCTACGGGCGACCTCGCGGGGATCGCGAAAAAATACACGCCCATCAACCTCGAAGCGCGGTTCCTGTACCCCGGCGGAGTGCGCCGGACGGTCACCGTCACTCTGCCATCCGGCGAGAAGGTTTCCGGCACCTTGGCCCAGATCGACGAGTTCAACGTCGCGCTGCGCGACGGCTCGGGCTGGTACCGCTCCTGGCCGCGCGACAAGGTGAAAGTGGAAGTGCACGATCCGATGGAAAAGCATCGTGAGCTGCTGCATCAGTACACCGACGCCGACGTACACAATCTGTTCGCTTATCTGGAGACACTGAAGTGAAGCTGATACTTTCCGTCATCTTTTCCACGGCTGCTTTGTGCGCTCAGGCGCTCGATCCCGCGGCGCTGCTCAAGCCGCCCACCACGACGTGGCCTACGTACAACGGCGATTATTCGGGACGCCGCCACAGCACGTTGAAGCAGATCAATGCGGCCAACGTCCGGTCGCTCACGCCGGCCTGGGTGTTTCAAGCGCACTCGGCGGCCATCAAATCCACGCCGCTCCTGGTCAACGGAATTCTGTACTTAACCGTGCCCGACAACGTCTGGTCCGTGGATGCGCGTACCGGCCGGCAAATTTGGCATTACCGGTACACTTCCAACGGCGGCGATCACATCGGACACCGCGGCGTCGGCATGTACGGAAACTGGCTGTATTTCACCACGCCGGACGCACACCTGGTGTCGCTCAACGCCAAGGACGGCACTGTGCGTTGGAATGTCGAACTGGCCGACGTCAAGCTCGGCTATTTCTCCACCATGGCGCCGCTGGTGATTCGCAATCACGTGATTGTGGGCGTTTCAGGCGACGTGACCGATGTTCCGGGCTTCCTGGAGTCGGTCGATCCGGAGACCGGGAAGGTCGACTGGAAATGGTATTCACAACCGAAGAAAGGCGAGGCGGGTTCTGAAACCTGGCCGAAGGACACCGACGCGATCGAGCACGGCGGCGGCATGACGTGGATGACCGGCACCTACGATCCGGAGCTGAATCTTCTGTACTGGGGAACCGGAAATCCGAATCCGGTGCTGGCGGGCGAGGGCCGTCCTGGCGACAACCTGTACACCTGCTCGATTGTCGCGCTGAATCCGGACACCGGAAAACTGGCGTGGTATTTCCAGCCGTCGCCTCACGACGTGCACGACTGGGACGCTGTCGAGACGCCGGTTTTGTTCGACGCCGATTTCCACGGGGCGAAGCGAAAACTGCTGGCTCAGGCGAGCCGCAACGGCTACTTCTTCGTGCTGGATCGCGCTACCGGTAAAAACTTGCTCACGGCGCCGTTCATCGAAACCAACTGGGCCTCGGGCGTCGATTCGCAGGGCCGACCGATCGCGCGGCTGGATAAATATCCGGAGCCCGACGGCACGCTGGTGGCGCCGGGATCCGATGGCTCGACCAACTGGATGGCGCCGAGTTTCGATCCGGATACCGGACTGTTCTACGTGATCGCGCGGCGGATCTTCAGCATCTTTTATAAGACCGCGACTGGGAAGCCCGAAGGCTGGGGCGGGCGCGATCGCAATCTGTGGGCGAATTCGGTGCTGCAAGCGATGGATTACCAGACGGGCAAGATCCGCTGGAGCCACGAATTGGGCGACGGTGAAGTGACAGCGGGCATCCTGACAACAGCCGGAGGCCTGCTGTTCACCGCGGACAACTCGGATAATCTGCTGGCACTCGATCCAGTGACCGGGAAGACGCTATGGCACGTGCAGGCCGGCGGACGGTTGGTCAGTTCGCCGATGACATATGAGATCGATGGCAAGCAGTACGTGCTGACGGCGGTGCAGGACCTGGTGCTGGTGTGGAAACTGCCGGGCGAATGAACGCAAATCCGATCCGCGTTCATCCGCGTTCATCCGAGGCCAAAAAGTGTTTTCGGTTTAGTGCTTCCAATCCGCCTCCGACGGCGCTTCCGGACTCGGAATCTCCAGATTCACCACGATCGGTTCCTGGCCGCTGCGGACCATCACGCATTCCACCGGCGATTGCGGATCCGCGTTGATTTCCTGGTGCGGCACATAAGGCGGAACGTAGATGAAATCTCCGGGTCCGGCTTCGTCGACGAATTCGAGTTGCTCGCCCCACCGGAAGCGCGCGCGCCCTTTCACGACGTACAGAACGGTCTCGAGTTCACCGTGGTGGTGCGCGCCCGTCTTGGCGTTGGGCTGCACGACAACGGTCCCGGCCCAAAGCTTGTTCGCCCCGGCGCGCGCATGATTGATGGCGGCGGCGCGCGTCATGCCGGGCGTCTGCGGCGTGTTGGTATCGAGCTCACCCGCGCGAACGATGCGGATGCCGTCTTGCTTCCAGTCCATCGCCTCACTCAGGAAAGCGCGGGCGCCAGCCGGCGGGTTCTCAGCAACTCGGAGATGGCGCGGCACTCGTCGGCGAGTTCCTGGAACTGCTGCGGGTAGAGCGACTGGAACCCGTCCGAGAGAGCGCGATCCGGATTCGGATGCACTTCGACAATCAGTCCGGATGCGCCCGCGGCAACGGCGGCAAGTGCCATCGGGTGAACCTTGTCGCGCTTGCCGGTCCCGTGGCTGGGATCGACGATGATCGGCAGATGGCTGAGGCGTTGCACGGCCGGAACTACGCTCAGGTCGAGCGTGTTGCGAGTATGGTCGGCGAAGGTGCGCACGCCGCGCTCGCACATAATCACCTGGTAGTTGCCTTCTGAAAGAATGTATTCGGCGGCCATCAGAAATTCTTCCAGCGTATTGGACATGCCGCGCTTCAGGAGCACCGGCTTGCGGGCCCGTCCGGCGCGGCGCAGCAGCGAGAAATTCTGCATATTGCGCGCGCCGATCTGGATGCAGTCGGCGTGCTCTTCCACAAGATCGAAGACTTCGACGTCGATGGCCTCGGTGACGACGCCCAGTCCGGTTTCGGCGCGCGCTTCGGCGAGATATCGTAAGCCTTCTTCGCCAAGACCCTGAAAGGCGTAGGGTGAAGTGCGCGGTTTGTACGCTCCGCCGCGAAGCAGACGTGCACCGGCGGCCTTCACCGCGCGCGCCGTCTCCAGAATCTGCTCCCGGGTTTCCACCGAACAGGGTCCGGCGCACAACGTCAACTCATCGCCGCCCACCGTAACACCCGCTACCCGGACCACGGTATTGTCGGGTTTCACTTCGCGGCTCACCAGCTTGTAGGGCTTGGAAACCGGGATCGCCTCTGCCACGCCCGGCAGGCTTTCGAACTCGGCGGCGGGGACCGGGCCGTGGTTGCCGGTGATTCCGATTGCGGTTCGCTCAGCGCCCGGCATCACGTGGGGCCGATAACCGAGGCTCTGAATTTTGTCGCAGACGGCGGCGATGTCCGCCTCGCTCGCCTGCGCGCGCATTACGACTAGCACGAGACTAGTGTAACGCTTCCCCGTCGACCAGGCGGATCATCTTCTCCATGCAGGTATGCGAAACCTTCACGTTCGCAGCGTCCTTGCCGCGGTGCGTTTCCAGGCTGAATTTGCCGGCGTAGCCATCGCGCAGCATCTGCTGCATGATGGCGCCCCAGTCGAGCGGATGCTTCGGGCCGAGTAGCCCTTCGGCCTTGACGTGCACGTTGCCGATGCGGTCCTTCGGCAACATTGCATAACCGCCGGGAAATGGCACGGGCTCGAGCGCAATCGCGTTTTGCGGGTCCCAATTGATTCCGAGCGCCGGCGAAGAGACCGCGCTCATCATCTCCGCAGTTTCAGCCGACGTGCAGACGTTGGTGGCGGTCTCGTTCTCGATCAGCAGACGGGATTGTTCCTTTTGCGCGATATCGGCCATCTCGGCCAGAATCCCGGCGATCCTCTGAAAAATCGGCTTGGGGTCCTGGACGCGCCAGAACGCGAAGATCCGGATATCGCGCGCACCTAGCGTCTGAGCCACGGCGATCGCGCGCTTCAACATATCCAGCCGGTTGCGATACAGCGTGTCGTCGTTCATGCCAAGCTCGGCGAAATAGCGAACGTAGAAATCTTCCTTCTTCACAGACACTGTCCCCGGAAGCGTGAACTTCAGCAGGCTCGTGTCCAGCACCGAAACGCGCAGCCCATTGTCCGATAACTGCTTCTTCAGTTCGCGCAGCGCGGCATCCGGCAGCCCTTCGCAATACTGCTTTTTCTTGGGAATCTGCGCGCTGCGCATTTCGAGCCACTGGATGCCGTACTGCTTGGCGAACGCGATGGTTTCTTCCAGCGTGAGGCCGATTTCGTCGTTGATGGCGGCGAGGTGCAATAGCGCGGCGCCGGAATCGGCGCGCGCAATGGCGGCGGCCAGTGCGGAAGCAAGCAATTCTCTGCGAGTCATGCGGGAGTCATAGTAGCATACGGACTAAGTGAAGAGCCGCCTCGAGCAGTACTTCCTATTCCGCGAGCTCCAGACCAACTGGCGAACCGAAATCCTGGCCGGCGCGACGACGTTCGTCACCATGGCGTACATCATCTTCGTGAATCCGGCGATCCTGCACGAAACCGGGATGCCGCTCACGGCCGTAGTGGCCGCAACCTGCCTGTGCGCGGCGTTCGGCAGCCTGACGATGGGCTTCCTGGCACGTTATCCGATCGCGCTCGCGCCGGGCATGGGGCTGAATGCGTATTTCACATACACCGTGGTGAAAGGAATGGGCGTGCCATGGGAGACGGCGCTCGGAGCCGTGTTTCTTTCCGGCGTGGCGTTCGTCATCCTGACCGCGGCCGGCGTGCGGCAGATGATCGTGTCGTCGATCCCGGTGGAATTGTACGCCGCGGTCGCCGTTGGGATCGGCTTGTTCATCGCTTTCATCGGATTGCACAATTCCGGAATCATCGTCGCCAGCAAGGAGACGCTGGTGACCATGGGCAATCTGCGCAATCCGAATACCGTGCTTGCGATTTTCGGGATGCTGCTGATTGCCTCGCTGCTGGCCTGGAAGATTCGCGGCGCGATTCTGATTGGGATTCTGGGAACGACGGCGCTGGGCGCGGCGTTCGGCCTGGTTCGATGGCAGCCGCAGACCTACTCCTTCGCGGACATTACCGCCACTGCCTTTCATTTGGATATCCGCGGCGCGCTCAGCATCGGCCTGATTGAGATTGTGTTTGTGTTCCTGTTCGTGGATCTGTTCGACAACATCGGCACGCTGGTGGCGGTCGGCAAGGAAGCCAAGCTGTTCGATCGGGCGAACCAGATTCCGCGCATGAACCGGATTCTGTATTCCGATGCGGCGGCGACGATCGTGGGCTCGCTGGCCGGCACGTCGACGGTCACGAGTTACATCGAGAGCGCGGCTGGCGTGGCGTCGGGCGGGCGCTCGGGAGTTACCGCGATCGTCGCGGGGCTTTTCTTTCTGATTGCGATGTTCATCGCTCCGGTAGTGGGCGCGATTCCGGCAGCGGCCACGGCGCCCGCGCTGATCGTAGTCGGTTCGCTGATGATCGCGCACGCCGCCGAGATCCCCTGGTCGAATCCGGTGCTGTCGATTCCGGCGTTCCTGATCATCATCACCATTCCGCTGACGTTCAGCATCGCCAACGGCCTGGCGTTCGGATTCATCGCCTATACAATTCTGAAGATCGCGCGCGGAGAGTTCCGCGACGTGAACTGGCTGGTGTATGCGCTGACGATTCTGTTCATCGCGCGGTTCGTGTATTTGGGAACGAGCTGAGGGCGGGTGACGCAAAACGCTTTTTTTGTGTTTGGTGATGCATCCTTGCAAATTGCTGAGTCTGGGCCCCTTGTGGATTTTCGGCGGCTCGAAAACTCGTGATTTGTTGTTTTGCGTCATGTCCGCTGGCAGCTTTTGCCAGGGGTGCGGCGCGAGACATCCACCTGGCCTCGCGAAATGAAGAGCCGCACCCCTTCGCGCCGATTTCAGGATATTATGCGAGAGCGAAGCTGCTCGGGAATGCGCGGGCCGAGGGATCGTGGGATCGTGCCGTCTTTTCCATCATTTGCGCGCCTGACAATATTTCCGAAAGTTTTGTGACCGGCCTCGGGAGGGCGCGCCTAGCTACCTCGGGCTGGTGCGGGTCAGCAGTGGGTCAGTTTGCCCCGGCAGGCGAATCACTTCTACTGATCGGCGACGAGGGACGCATGGTACTGAGCGTCCGGCGCTAGAATGAATTCATGGAACGGGATGTGGCAGAGGTGTTAAGAGATGCGCTAGCCCTACCGCCGGAGGTCCGGGCTGCGTTGATTGACTCTTTAAATTAGCGGCCTGGATCAAACCGTCGACGCCGCAGGGGAAGAAGCCTGGCGAGAGGAGATCTACCGGCGTCTTCGCAGATCGACAGCGGGGCCGTTCAGCTCATTCCGTGGGAAGAAGCGCGCCGCCGCCTCCGGTCTCGACTGGAGCAGTGAGCAGCGTATCCGTTCGAATTCACCCTTCCGCTTTGGAAGAGGCCGAAGCAGCCATCGAATGGTATCGGCGGCGCAGTGCGCGGGCGGCGGGAATGTTCCTGGATGAGCTTGACCGCGCCATCGAACGAATTGGAAGTATACCCAGGGCAGTTCCCTGAATACGCATTTGGCACTCGTAGGATCGTACTCCAGAGGTTTCCCTAGCTCATCGTATTTCGAGAGACCGGATCTGGTTTGGAAATCATTGCTGTAGCCCACGGACGGTGCCGCCCTGGTTACTGGCGGGACAGGATTGAATGATAGTGGCGCGTTTGTCGTTCCCGATCCGGCAAAACTTCCTCGATCCGGACCGCGTCGCGAAAATGCGGCCCTCCCGTTGCCGCGATAGGACATAACTTCCGGATGCGCGGTCACTTGGGCACCATCTTATTTCGCCCAGCGAAAGGGCCTCCCCAGTTTCCGCATTGCGCGTTATTCAGGCGGTGAGCGCAGGTGCCGGACGGCCCGCAGTGGTTCGAGTTAGAATCAAAAAACCATGGCAGCTTGGACCACCGGGGCTCCACTGGGACCGTACGTGCTACTTGCGCCGATCGGCGCGGGCGGCATGGGCGAGGTGTGGAAGGCGCGGGACACGCGCCTGGACCGCATCGTGGCGGTGAAGCGGTTGAAGGGGCCACATAGTGCGCGGTTCGAGCAGGAGGCGCGCACGATCGCCGCGCTGAATCATCCGCATATTTGCCAAATCCACGATATCGGGCCGGACTATCTGGTGCTGGAGTACATCGAAGGGCAGCCGCTGAAGGGACCGCTGGCTCCGGAGGAGGCCGTGCGGCTGGCGGTGCAGATCGCGGAAGCGCTGGATGCTGCGCATCGCAAGGGAGTGATGCACCGGGATTTGAAACCGGCCAACATTATGGTGACTTCGGAAGGGTCGGTGAAGCTGCTGGATTTTGGGCTGGCGAAGAAGGTGGCCAATTCGGATGAAACCGCGACGATCGAAGGCACAGTGCTGGGCACGACGGCTTACATGTCTCCGGAGCAAGCGGAGGGCAAGCCCCTCGACTCGCGAAGCGACATTTTCTCCTTCGGCGCGGTCTTGTACGAACTGGTTACGGGGGAGCGGGCGTTTCAACGCCAGTCCAGGGCCGCAACGCTAGCCGCCCTTCTTAGCGAGGAGCCTAAACCCGTCCGGCTGCTTGCCCCGGATGTGCCTCCGGAAATTGAGCGGATTATCTGCCGCTGCCTCCGGAAAGACCGCGAAGCGCGTTACTCTTCCATCTCCGCCCTTTCGAAGGATCTCGAAGATTGTAGCGCAAGCTTGCTAGCAAGCTCCATGGGCGCCATCAACCCGAAACTCCTCGCGCGTGCAGTTAAACGGCCCATGGTCGCGCTCCCCGTTCTTCTCATCCTACTCGCGCTCACCGCCGGCGCAGCCTGGCTGTTCCAGCGAAATGCCCGCATTCGTTGGGCTACTACCCAGGCACTCCCCGAGATCTCGCGCCTGATCGATGATGAAAAGTACACGGCCGCTTATTCGCTAGCTGAACGTGTGGAGGCATATCTCCCTGGCGATCCCTATCTATCAAGACTCTGGCCGGTCATCTCACGCTCTGTGACTCTGGAAACCACGCCCGCTGGTGCTGATGTGTACCGAAAGAGCTACGCGTCCTCCAACGATTCATGGCAGCTCGTGGGGCGTACGCCCCTGAAAAACATCCGAGTGCCCCGCGATCTGCTCCGCTGGAAGATTGAAAAGAAGGGTTTTCAAACTTTCGAGGGATCGTTGTTCCGAACCCCGTTTTATATAATAATTGCTGCCGTCGCTGCCGTCACCCTCGACGAGCAAGACAAAGCCCCAGTCGGAATGGTTCGTGTCTCGCTTGGAAACGAACCCGTGTTGCTCCGTATCCCCGGCTACGAGGCCCTGCCTCCGATCGGTTTGCAAGACTATTGGATCGACAAATACGAAGTTACTAACGCGGAATTCAAGACGTTCGTTGACCAAGGGGGCTATCAGAAGCGAATGTACTGGAACCAAGAATTCCGGAAAGACGGGCACGTTGTCTCCTGGTCTCAAGCCATGGCTGTGTTCGTTGACGCCACCGGTAGGCACGGCCCAGCCGGATGGGAGCAAGGAGATTACCCCGCAGGTCAAGGCGAGTATCCGGTTAGCGGGATCAGTTGGTATGAGGCCGCAGCTTACGCGGAATTTGTTGGCAAGTCTCTGCCCACAATCTGGCATTGGACCCAGGCTGCCGGCGGCTATTCTAGCAATTGGATCGTGCCGGCGAGCAACTTCGCTGGTAAAGGACCCGCACGCGTGGGGACGTATCGCGGTATCGGCCCGTTTGGAACCTATGATATGGCGGGCAACGTCAAGGAGTGGGCCTGGAACGAGGCCGCTCCTGGCCAGCGCTACATCCTGGGTGGTGGTTGGGACGAGCCAGCGTACATGTTTACCCACGGTGATGCACGCTCGGCGTTCGACCGCTCGGCCAATTTCGGTTTCAGATGCGCGAAGTACGCTTCTGGTAACCCTGCTCAAGCTTCCGCCCCTGTTCCATTTCCCGGCCGCGATTACAGCCAGAAGCCCGTCCCCGATGAGCTGTTTCGCGCCTATAAGAGTCTCTATTCCTACGACAAGACACCCCTCAACCCCGCCATCGAATCCGTCGACGAAAGCAATGAATCATGGAGGCGCGAGAAGATCACCTTCGCCGCTGCCTATGGCGACGAGCGCGTCATCGCCTACTTATTCCTTCCCCGGAAGTTCGAGCCTCCTCTGCAGACCGTTGTTTGGTTTCCCGGTGCCGACGTGTTCCGTGTGCGTTCCATCGGGCTCCTGCCCACAGCATACATCGATTTTCTTATCAAGAGCGGACGTGCTGTCCTAGTCCCCAACTTTAAGGGCGCTCTTGAGAGGGGAGATGCGTTGAGTAACGACCGCCCCAACACAACTAGCTTCTACCGTGACCGTGTCACTGACTGGTCCAAGGACCTGGGCCGCTCTGTCGATTATCTGGAGACACGTCCTGAAATTGACCGCAACAAGCTGGCATACTTTGGGACGAGCTGGGGAGCCGCGATGGGCGCTATCATGCCTGCCGTTGAAACGCGCTTTAAAGTGTGCATTTTTCACATCGGCGGCTTGTATCTGGAGAAGACGCTCCCGGAGGTGGACCAGATCAATTTCGCTCCGCGAGTGAAGGTTCCAGTTCTGATGCTGAACGGCCGCTGGGATTTTATCTTCCCCCTTGAAACGTCGCAAGAACCGTTATACCGTCTCCTGGGCACCCCCAAGGAGCAGAAACGCCACGTGGTCTACGACAGCGGCCACAACATCCCCAGGGTCGAACTCATCCGAGAAACTCTCGACTGGCTCGATCGCTATCTGGGACCGGTGA